>OHXC01000099.1_pt1 | contig 59868 bp, 60 predicted proteins | sample 1579891 | NCBI WGS metagenome assembly OHXC01 (sample SAMEA3882531, study PRJEB24775) | human gut metagenome | biome: human-associated habitat; feature: intestine environment; material: feces | place: Netherlands | collected 2009/2010
GAAACAACAGAAACATGGAAGAAAAAACCGCGTCAAGCGTCAACATCAACATCTATGGAGGCACGAACCAGATACTGCCCAACGCCACCAAGGCGGAGCAGCATTTCCACTACGAGCAGGGAAAACCAGAAGTGTCTGCCCCCGATGAGCCGTCACGCCCTTGGTCTTCTGACGACGAACGCCGCCTTTCCCTCTATATAGAAAAGGAAGAGACCCTGCGAGCCTACATCGCCACCCTTGCCGCCTGCACCAATGCGCAACAGGTGGGCGAAGCGGTCGCCCAAATGTGCGCCGACGAACCCAAACTGAACGGTGACTTGATTGCAAAGGAAAAATTCATCCGTCTCCTCCTGCCATTCCTCGTCCGACTGGAGAAAGGCAAGGGCATCGACAACCTCCGCCTGAACATCAACGAGGCTTGGGCGGTATACAAGCGGAACAGGCGGGAAAAAGGATTATAGGATAAACGCCCAAGTATCCAATAAGAAACGGCAAAGTATCCAAGGATAAATGTCCAAGTATCCAAGGATACCTGAACAAGCAGCATCGTAATGGCGGAAACGAACATCGACATCAACGGCGGGCACTCGCAGGTGAATCCCGCTGCCACCCAAGCCGTACAGAACAATTACTATGGCACGCCTGTCCCACTTCACGAGGAGGCTGCCGCACGCATGGTGGTTGTCCTCGGCGCAGGTGTGGATACCGCGGCTGGCTTTCCCAATCCTTGCAGCCTGGTGCCTAAGATTACCGAATGGCTGGAGACCGACGAGGGCAAGTCTGTGGACGCGGCGTTGCGCAAACTGCTCAAAGGGTTGCGTTTCAGCTATGCCAAGTTCGTGGACAACGCCATTGAACGCTTGGCGCACGACCTTGACCGCGAACGAGAGACCATTTGCTCCCGTGTCACACGAGAATTGGAGCAAAACGACCGTCTTGATGAAGGGCAGCGCAAGATGGGACAGCTCATCGTCCGCCTTTTCCATAAAATCACCGAAGTGAAAGATGGTGCCGCCATCGACGAGGAAACCGAGGAGCTGATCCGCGAGGTGACGGGCATCGACCCGACCAAAGAGACCATCATCGACTTTTCGCGCGTCAACTATACAAAGACCTTCGAGGACATTGTCAAATACATCCTGCAGACCAGCCTGCACGACACGGAGAACCCCATCCTGCGCCACGTGTACACCAACCTGCTCGACATCGGGCAACTCTTGGCGCAACATTTCTACGGCTTTTTCACCAACAAGCCAAGCGAAATCAAGACCTATCTCTATATTGCTTGGACATTGTGGGCATACATCGTCCATGAGGAGCAGGCCGTGGCTGCCGGCAGTCAGTCAGACTCCGTCCCCGTGTACGGCCAGCTGAGTGGCAGGGTGCAGGTGCAGGTCGTCACCTTCAACCATACCACTCTGGCCGCTGCCGCCTCACCCTCGTCGATCTATTTCAACGGCGACCTCACCCACTATGTGGACGTGGAGAATAAGAACGACCTGCAGGTCGACGACCTCCTGTCGCTCGACCTCCCCGCCTTCTTCGCCGACCGTCTTGCCGGTGAGCTGAGCCTGGAGGGCGACCGCCTCGCCGTGCCCATCCCCTCGTTCATGCCGCCGCTGAAGCTGAAGCCCGTCATCACAGGCCGTTATGTCACGACATGGTACCGCACGGCGGAGGCCATTCATCGTGCCTCCCGCATCCTTATCCTCGGCCACACCCTTCATGGCGGCGATGCCTTCTTCAACGACATGCTGCGGGCCAACCGCCATGCGGAGATCATCGTTGTCGGCCGCGACCTCGCCGCTGCCTGCAGCGATGTGTGCCTCACGCTCCAGCTGTCGCCCACCCGCTACACGCAGATCACCGTCCAGGGCCATCCCGCCCGTAAGTACGACAACCGCGTCACCGTCATCGCCACCGACCCCCACGCCCTCGACCTCACCGATTGGTTGGAGTGACATATACCTTATTATATAGAGGCAACAAGGGAAATATAGTTATTGGAAGTATTTTGGTGAAAGTTTTTTTAAGACAAATACCTTATTATGTAATTAGTTGTCCCTTAAAAATGTACTTATTTACTGGTATTCAGTAATTTAATTTATAAAAGTCTTTGATAAATCTGCAAGTTTTCTTCTCTTTAGGCTAAGAAACTTGCAGATTTTATGATTAAAAATACGAATAACAGCCCTTCCTTATTCAGCAACCTGTCTGACATGCTGAACCAGTCACACCCGCTTTACCGGCTGGCGAACAAAATAGACTGGAGGAAATTTGAGACAGCCTTTCAACCTTTGTATTGTCAGGACAACGGCCGTCCCGGCAAGCCGATCCGTCTGATGTGCGGTTTGCTCATTCTGAAACACCTTCGTAATCTGTCAGACGAGTCTTTGGTGGAACAATGGAGCGAGAACGCTTATTATCAGTATTTCTGTGGCATGCAGGAGTTCACTCCGTCTGTCCCATGTGCCTCTTCAGAACTTGTCCATTTCCGCAAGCGTATCGGTGAGGAGGGAATTGAGCTTATCTTTCAGGAAAGCATCCGTGTGAATAACAGGGATGATGAGGACCGTCATCATGATACGGCCTTCATTGATTCTACGGTTCAGGAAAAGAACATCACTTACCCCACGGATGCAAAGTTGCATAAGAAGATCGTGAAAAAGGTTCTTGGCATCGTGAAAAAGCTTGGTCTTCCCCTGCGTCAAAGCTACACCTTTGTACTGAAGGAAATCTATCGTGACCAGCGTTTCCGGAACCATCCCAGGAACAGGAAGAAAGCCCTTAGGGCAGACAGGCGTTTACGCACCATAGCCGGAAGACTGGTCAGGGAGCTGAGGCGTAATCTTAAAGAGAATCACGACTATGACAAGTTGCCCGGAATCTTTGAGACCATTCTTTCCCAAAGGCGTAGCAGCCGGAAAAAAGTCTATTCCATTCATGAGCCTGAGGTACAATGTATCAGCAAGGGCAAGGAGCATAAGAAATACGAATTCGGCAACAAGGTATCCATCATACGTTCTGTCACAGGCATTATTCTTGGCGCCATGTCCTTCCGCAATGAATATGACGGGCATACCATGGAGTCTTCCCTGAAACAGGTGGAACGGCTAACCGGGCGAAAAATCAAGCTGCCGGCAGGTGACAGGGGATACAGAGGCAGGAAGGAAATCAACGGGACGAAGATTATGATTCCCGGTGTACCCGGGAAATCAGACAGCCGTTATCAGAAGCTGAGAAAACATAAGCTATTCTGCAAGCGTGCCGGTATAGAACCGACAATAGGTCACTTGAAGTCAGATTACCGGTTGGGCCGCAACTTTTATAAGGGTGTGGCGGGAGATGCTGTGAACGTGCTTCTGGCGGCAGCGGCCTATAACTTCAAAAGAGCCATGAAAGCTCTTTGGTGCATGCTTCAAAAAATATGCGAGATACTGTGTCTGAACAATATCTCGCAAAAATGGGCTTTTTAAGGGACGACTATATAGAATAATGTACACCAATATTCAGGTAATAATTATGGCTGGCGGCGTAGGTAGCCGCTTCTGGCCAATGTCAACCCCCGATTACACAAAGCAGTTCATTGATGTGATGGGTGTCGGTCGTTCCCTCATTCAATTGACTGTAGATAGATTGAAGCCAATCTGCTCTGTCACCCTCGTCATTAATATCTCGGAGTATCAGCGAGTGCTCAGCAAGGCATTGAACTATACTTCCGATAAGAACGCCATAGTTACTATCGGTATTAAGCCAAGCCGCCCTGAAACAGGCTATGGCTATATTGCCGCAGCGTAGGTAAGGGCATCCGATTGTATGAATGCAAGAACTGCGTAGTTCATGCAGCCGATGAAAGTAAGGTGGTAATTCAAGACTTGAATGGCTATATCGTAGACGAGAAGAATGGACAACTGCTTGTTTGCTCATTAAAAGAGGAACATAGAATTAAGGAATTTGGAAAATTAGGTAATTGCTTGTAATATAGTGGAGACACTAAATTGATGAAATACTATAAATACCACTCTTCGTACTCAACGGCTACTCAGCGAGGGATAGTGGATATAGAGCGGCCACAAACATCAATTATATATGGAATACGAAAAACCTTCATTCCTAGCGCAGAGTGCAATTATGATGGCTGATTGTCAGAGAAAGCCATGTGGAAGACCTTCTTGTACAAGAAAACCTTCCGGCACGCATTAATTGATTGCTTTGTGTTAAAACTGAGCGATAGTTATTATACTATCGCTCACAATTTGATTGCTATGATAGTTCAAAAATTGCCATATATATTATTTCGCTCTTATTCTTCTTATGGTTATCTTACAGATAATCGTAATTTTGGATACGATACCGCTTCACATAGTTGCAAGAAAGTAGGAGAATTAATATTGTCTAATACAGGTAAGGTTTTCTATGCTAACCTTAAGGATATTCCAGAAAAGCTGGATGATGTTATTCTTCGTTTAAGCAAGTTGTATTCAGCTGTTCCTGTTGCTGTGATAAGTAGAGATGCCTTGGAGTTTTACAAAGAATTGTATTCGAAAGGTTTTATCTTTATGGGAGCTGAACATGATTTTGCAGATTTCGTATCGCATTATTTTTCATATAATAATAGACAAGCTTTTGAGTTGAATATTCCTCAGTTACAAACTAGTCAAACAATATACGAAGAGACATTTGGAACAAAATATAGCTTGTCTCGTGTTCATGTTGATATTTCGAGTCGCTGTAATGAAAGATGTGTTCATTGCTATATACCAGAAAAGAATAAATGTACTATAATGTCAGAGAAAATATTTGATAGAATTCTCTCTCAATGTCGTAGTATGAATGTTCTTAATATAACGATTAGTGGTGGTGAGCCATTATTAAACCCGAATTTGAAACGCTTTTTATTAGAGTGCAGTAGATATAACTTCTCTGTTAATTTGCTCTCAAATTTAACATTGTTATCAGAAGAATTGATAGATCTAATAGCATCAAATCCTTTGATAAGCATTCAAACATCGTTATATTCTATGGATGAGAGTGTCCATGACTCTATAACCCGTAAGAAAGGTAGCTTTAAACAAACACTTCATTCAATAGAACAGCTTCATGCAAGGAATATACCGATTCAAATAAATTGTCCGGTTATGAAGCAAAACAAAAGTAATTATAAGGGTGTATTGGAATTTGCTAAATCATTGAATATAGAGGCTGATTATGATTACTCACTTTATGGTAGTTATGATTTAACTTCTAGTAATTTATCATGTAGATTGTCTGCTGAAGAGATTGAAAATATAGAAAAAACAAAGGTTTTGAATCATTCAGAATTAGAGTCTATAAAAAACAAGCAAAAAGATTCTTCAACTCCAATATGTCCTGTATGTAAGAGCTCATTGTGTGTTTCGAACAATGGTGATGTTTATCCTTGTGAAGGATGGCAGAATCTCAAATTAGGAAATATTGAAAAACAAAGTTTGAAAGAAATATGGGATGAGAATCCTATAGTATTGGAATTAAGAAACCTACAATATAAAGATTTTCTTAAATGTAATTCTTGCTTGCAGAAACAGTATTGTTCTATATGTCTGATTATGAATGTGAATGAAGACAAAAAAGGAAATTATAGTAATGTTAATCCATTCATATGTGAGGTCGCAAAAATCAAAGAACGCAAATATAGAAAAGCTAGTATCTTATGAATATTTAATTTGAAAGTTATAAGTACTGACTTATTATAAGTTGACGCAATTGCAGATATTTTATCAAATAGAATCTATTGATTGCTTAAAGTGAGAATCTTATAAGGCGGTCCCATCCCGCACAATATGGCGAAGACCTTTGATGGTCCGCCAACCTTAGAGCGTAGCGGTTCCGAGCACCGAGTAGGGCGGTTTTCTTCTTCTTCCCTGAGGGGAGAAGACCGAGATGAGAGGTGGAGCCTTCCTTAACGGTAAGGAAGGACGGGTAGGTTTTCGAAAACAACATTTCCTTTAAGGAGACTAAGAGGTAAAAGAAAAAGATTTATGCATAATTTCAACGATATCCAAATCATTATTATGGCCGGCGGCGTAGGCAGCCGCTTCTGGCCTATGTCAACCCCCGATTACCCAAAGCAGTTCATTGATGTGATGGGTGTCGGCCGTTCCCTCATACAATTGACAGTAGATAGATTGAAGCCAATCTGTCCTGTCGAGAACATGTGGGTAGTGACAAACGAGAAATATATCAGCATTGTCAAGGAGCAAATCCCTGACATGCCAGTAGATAATATATTAGCAGAGCCGGAGGCTCGCAATACTGCTCCATGTATCGCTTATGCCTGCTGGAAAATCCAGAAGAAGCATCCTGATGCCAACATCGTGGTGACACCATCCGATGCCCTGGTGATCAATACATCGGAGTATCAGCGAGTGCTCAGCAAGGCTTTGAGCTATACATCCGATAAGAACGCCATCGTTACCATCGGTATTAAGCCAAGCCGCCCAGAAACAGGCTATGGCTATATCGCCGCAGCAGAGCCAACATCCGTAGATGAAATCTACAAGGTTGAGGCTTTCAAGGAAAAGCCAAACCTGGATACAGCCGAGCAATACCTTGCCGCTGGCAATTACTATTGGAATGCCGGAATCTTCGTATGGAACATTGATACCATCAGCAAGGCTATCCGTACCTTCCAGCCAAATCTTGCCAGCATCATGGATGAGATGGCACCTTCTTTCTATACTGAACAGGAGAAAGAGGTAGTCGGCAAACTCTTCCCAACCTGCGAGAAGATAAGCATTGACTATGCCGTAATGGAGAAGTCGAAGGAAATCTATACCCTGCCAGCCGAGTTCGGCTGGAGTGACTTAGGCAGCTGGGGCAGCCTCCGTACCCTGCTTCCACAAGATGAGGTTGGCAATGCCAAGGTAGGCAAGGACATCCGATTGTATGAATGCAAGAACTGCGTGGTTCATGCAGCCGATGAAAGCAAGGTGGTAGTTCAAGGCTTGGATGGCTATATCGTAGCCGAGAAGAATGGACAACTGCTTGTTTGCTCTTTGAAGGAAGAACAGAGAATTAAAGAATTTGGAAAGTAATTTATGTCAACTCAAACATCAGATAATAATAAACGAATAGCGAAGAATACCATACTGTTATACTTCCGCATGATATTCATTATGGTGATAAGTCTTTTCACCAGTAGAATCAATTTGCAATCATTGGGCGTAGAAAATTTTGGTATTTACAATGTCGTTGGTGGCGTTGTTGCAATGTTTTCTGTGTTCTCAGGTTCGTTGAGTGTGTCGATTAGTCGATTTATCACTTATGAATTAGGAAAAGGTAACCAAGAAAAGTTGAAGAAGGTGTTTTCTACAGCAGTTTCTATACAAATCTTCTTGGCAGTATGTATTACCATATTAGCTGAAATTATAGGTATATGGTTTTTGAACAATAAAATGAATATTCCGGCTGACAGGTTAAATGCAGCAAATTGGGTGATGCATTTTTCTATTTTGGCATTTGCGGTCAATTTGATAAGTGTGCCATATAATGCAGCTATCATTGCCCATGAAAAGATGGGAGCCTTTGCCTATGTTAGTGTATTCGAAGTTGTTGCAAAGTTAGGTATAACGTATTATCTGTTTATATCACCATTTGACAAATTAAAGACGTATGCAGTTTTGCTATTTGCTCTATCTATAGCGTTGAGATTGATTTATGGTGTTTATTGTAAGCGCAATTTTCAAGAGTGTTCCTATCATTTTATTTTAGATAGGGATTTAATAAAGCAAATGACAGGTTTTGCTGGTTGGTCGTTATTTGGATTGGTTGCTTATTCTGGTTATAATTACGGCTTGAATATTCTTTTGAACTTATTCTTTGGTCCCGTAGTAAATGCAGCTCGTGGAATAGCGTTTCAGGTGCAGAATGCAGTGCAGGGCTTTAGTAATAATTTCCAAATGGCTTTGAATCCGCAGATTATTAAGAGCTATGCTCAGAATGATTTGAAACGTATGCATCAGTTGATTTTTGCTAGTTCAAAGTATGCATTCTTTCTTTTGTTTTTCTTATCTCTGCCTATTATCATTGAAACACCCAAGATCTTGTCTGTATGGTTGACGGAAGTTCCCGATCATACTGTGAATTTTATCAGGTTAATATTGGCTTTAATTACATTTGATTCCTTGGGAAGTTCAATCAGTATTGCACAGCAAGCTTCAGGCAAGATAAAGAAATATCAGATTTGGGTAGGTAGTATTATGTTGATGATTGTACCGGTAGCATATATCTGTTTAAAAATGGGTACTAATCCCGAGTCCGTTTATATTGTCTATTTCATTGCTTGCATTATAGCCCATGTGGTTAGAATGATGATTATTAAACCGATAATCAAATTATCGCTTCGGGAATATTTTCATAAAGTATTGTTTAGACTTGCCACGGTAACGGTATGTTCTTCTATATTGCCTATTATGGCATATAAACTGCTTCCCGTATCAATGTTGTCACTTATCTTTGTTTGTTTACTTTGTGTCATAACAGTTGCTGCCTCTGTTTATCTTTTAGGTTTGGAACAAGGTGAACGAGAAATGGTGAATGGAAAAATAAAGAGTATGTTTCGCAAAAAACACATCTAAGAAATGGAAAAAGAGTATATAGAATTATGTGCAAAGAATGATTGTACTGGATGTTTTGCATGTGAAAATGCTTGTCACAAGTCTGCGATTGTTAGGGTTAAAAATATCGAAGGTTTTCAATATCCTGAGATACAGCACGACTTATGTGTTTCTTGTCATGCGTGTCAACGGGTATGCCCTGTATTGAATCCTATAGAGAAGTTCCAAAAAGGCAAGGTGTATGCTGCCTGGAATAAGAATTCTGAGGTCAGAAGCAAGAGTTCTTCTGGTGGAATGTTCTCCGTATTTGCAGAAGCTATTTTGGATGAAGGTGGAGTTGTTGTTGGGGCAAGGATGTTTGAGGACGGATATGTAAAGCATATTGCCATAACGGATAGAAGTCAACTCGACAAATTACGAGGAAGCAAATATGTTCAAAGCATAATTACCCATGATATTTATTCCCTAATTAAGGAGTATTTGTCAAAAGGTCAGAAGGTTCTTTTTACAGGTACACCTTGTCAAGTAGCAGCTATGACAAAAACTTTTAAGAGATATGCTGATTTACTGTATACTATAGATTTGGTTTGTCATGGTGTACCATCTCCTGAGTTCTTTGCAAGTTTTTATCACAAGCTAAAGAAACAAATTCCCAATTTAGTTTCTTATCAGTTTCGTGATTATAAAAACTGGCTTGTTTGTACGAATGTTAATGTTAATGTTAATGTTAATGGTTCGATCTATAATCGCTACCTTTACGGAGAACCGACTTTTTATCAAGATGCATTCTTGAAAGGCTATCTTCATAGGGAGAATTGTTATCATTGTCAATACGCTTCTATAGCCAGAGTTTCCGATATAACATTAGCCGATTTTTGGGGAATAGGAAAGAATAAGACTATTGATGATGATTATAGAGGAGGTTGTTCTATGGTTTCCTTGAATTCTGACAAGGGGCAAGAGTTGATGAAGTCTATTGTGGGAAAGATTTATTATGAACTGCGTGATATTCAGGAAACTATAGATGGAGGTAATGAACAACTCGTAAAGCCATCTGTTAGACCTGTTGAACGAGATACATTTTATCAAGATGCTCAGACAATGAGTTATAAAAAACTGATTAAAAAGTATCATTTGAAGTTGCGTTGTGATATGTCATTCAGGCAGAGGGTAAAATCTAAACTGAAGAGATTATTGAAACTTGATAAATAAGGTGTGTAGAGATAATAAAAAAATAAAATGAAGAAGAAAAAAGTATCATTTATAACAATATTCGATAATCCCAACTTTGGTACTTATCTGCAGGCTTTAGCTCTAGGTTTGATGATAGAAAAATTGGGAGCTAAAGCTGAGGTGGTTCATTATGAGCGTCCTATCTGGCATGTTTTCCCAAAGTGGTTGATGAAGTTTCATTTCTTGGAGCCTTTGTATTTGTTAAAAGCTTATTTGAGGAAAAATAAGTCTGTCATTCAACAGTATGAATGCAGAAAGTTTGTGTCGCAAAATATATCTGTTACAAGCACTTATTATTCTTATAATGAGTTAGTGAAAAATCCGCCAAAGGCAGATGTTTATATGACGGGAAGTGATCAGGTATGGAATACTACTCACAACCATGGTGTTGATAAGGCATTTTATCTTGAATATGCACCAGCAAAAGCTACACGATGTGCTTATGCTGCTAGCATTGGAATGTCCAGCATTCCTGTAGAATACGTTGACGAAACCAAAGAACTGTTATCTAAGTATTCTAGAATATCTGTGCGTGAGCGTTCTAATATAGATTTGCTTGCTTCTATTGGAATAGTGAGCGAACAGGTTTTAGACCCGACCTTGTTGCTTAATCGTGAAGAATGGAGTAAATATGCGCGTCCAATGGATTTTGACGAACCTTATTTGTTAGTTTATTCTGTTGAGTCACAAAAGCGAGATGCAATAGTCGGAGAAATTGCCCAAAAAGTAGCAAAAGCTAAGGGATTGAAAATTTATGAAGTTAATTATTTTGGTGAGAACAAGGTGATACCAGGATGTGACAGGCATTTCTTTTATGCTACCCCTGATTTGTTCTTGTCTTTGGTTTTAAATGCCAGCTATGTTGTGGTTAGTTCTTTCCACGGGACAGCATTCTCTATCAATTTCAATAAGGAGTTCTTATCTGTGACTCCTGATCGTTTCAGTAGCCGACTTGATGGCATTCTGAATATGACAGGTTTAGAAAGTAGAAAGGTTTCGAGTGTTGATGATGTGTCTGAGAACTTGTTAGATAGCTCAATAGATTTTACTTTGGCAAATAGCCGATTGAGAGTAGAACGTGAGAAGTCAATTAAATTTTTAAAACAGCAATTGCAATGAAATATTTAATAGTACAAGATTGGCAGAGTACTCATGGTAATCATGCAGGTATGAAGCACATGTGCGACTTACTTGTCGCCAAATATCCCGATGAATATAAAGTGTTTGTTAAGGAATGCCCTAGAACTTGGAAGTCTCCACGAACATTTATGGAAAAAATATGCTGGCGTCTTTATGGTAAATATGCAAGAGAAAACTATTTAACGAAAACGTATCCCCTGGAGTATTTAGAACTTTGTAGCCCAATGTTTTCAAATTTGAAGGCAGGGGACGAGGTATTTCTTCTGGAGTATCTGCTTCCTTGGGCATCTCAATATGAATTGGCATGTTATATTCGTGAAAATTACCCTAAAGTTAAGATATATGCTTTGTCACATCTTACAGGTAAGTATTTCGATGAAATGACAGCCAAAGAACCCGATTTAATACAAAAATGGGCAAAGCCTGTTGATAAGCTGTTAACTCTTGGTTCTTCTCTCTCTTCATACTTTGAAAAAGCAGGTGTTTCTAAAGAAAAGATAAGTACAGGTTTTCATTATGTTGATTCTGATTATTATCAGAAGCAACAGCCGATGAAATCAAATTCTCCTCTTAAAGTTATTATGATGGGAGCTTTACAGCGTGACTATGGTATGTTGGCGGAAGTTGTTAAACAGTGTCCTGATGTTCACTGGATTATTTGCAGAGGACGAAAAAATGTGGATGATTTATTCCCTAAGACCCCAAATGTGGAGTTAAAAGGATTTTTGGAAGAAGATGAACTCCGCCATCAGATGGATATAGCCGATGTTTCGCTTAATGTGATGGAAGATACGGTAGGAAGCAATGTAATAACAACATCTATGGCTATGGGATTGGCTATGGTCGTAAGTGATGTTGGTAGTATCCGTGACTATTGTAATGATGAGAATGCTCTTTTTTGTCAAAACAACGTAGAACAATTTGTTCGATCAATAAAAAAGTTGCAGAATAATTTACAGTTAGTTCTGCGAATGAAGAAGGCATCGCTTGAAAATAGCAAGAGATTACAGATTGATAATATTAATCGTTGGTTTTTTAAATTAAAATAGTATGGGATGGTCTTCATCTACAGGTGAACCTTTTGTATATTGGAGTTTTTATGTGTTGCTGGTATTAATCTTAACCTATTGCGGTTGGGGTATCTCGAATGATTATGAAAAGCAGTCACATTTAGATAAATTGCTTTCTTTACAAATTCGATAGGTATAACTGTTTATTAACTTGTAGAAGGTTTGAGATGGAATAGAAGAATTGTTCTTGGGTGAAGACATTTTATGATAGTTATAAGTTGAAGCACTATATTGTGCGCAAAGGTCTCTATAATGATATTGCGAACACTGCATTATAGACAAGTTTGTTGAATAAGTTATATCCGTATTATGACAAGATTTAACAGGTTTATGATGTAGATTTCTTTTGTGCCAAGTTATTCAACTAGAGGGGACAATATTGTATAACAGATAATACTGTTGTAGTTCGTGAATCCTCGGGTATATGAATTAGTAAAAAAGTATTCGTAATTGCGAAGGGTAAAATATATATTGATTAGAATTGTTAAATAAATATGTTTATAGGTTTTGGTGTTGGCGAACCAATAGTGTATTGGTTTCTTAGAATATTTCTTTTGATCGTGTTGATCTATTGTGGTTGGGGTATCAGCTATGATACTCCCAAACGATATAATAAATACGCCTGGTTTGCGGGTATTTCTTACTCTTTAATTCAAGGTTTGCGCTGGTTGCGTGGTGCAGACTATCCACATTATTACAATGATATTGTAACTCTTTTGGGGCAATATAATAATATCGATAAGCTACCAGCTGTGGTTACAAATGAGCCTGAATTATTGTATAGAATATGGTGCACAGTGTTTTATTATTCAAATTTGCCATTTTGGGTTGCGTTCATTGTGTATAGTGCTTTGCTGATGGGGGGAGTGTTGTTGATATTAAGACATTACAGGAAAGCAGCAGTTTGGGCATTGCCACTTTTCTTCATAATGACACCTTCTGCAGAGAACCTGATAAGGCAGTATATTGCAGTATCTTTCATACTTTATGCTTACTATTTTTATCTATCTGACAAAAAGAAAAAAATGTGGATAAGCTTGTGTGCAGTCCCTTTGATTCACTTTAGTGGAATAATTGCGGTGATAGTATTTGTAATATCTGTTTATTTGCCTCAGTGTGTAGTTCGGAAAATGCAGGCAAATTGGTTGCCGTGTTTATTGGTTCTTCTGTTCCTTTATTGCTATTATTTTTGGGATTCTTCTAACCTTTCTTATCTTGTTGATTTTCTACAAAACTATGTCAAGCTTGATAGTGAGAAAGCATCAAATTATGTTGATTATGCAGATCGTTGGTTTACTGATGAGGGAAGTATATCGAATGTGTTAGGAAAGAATGCTGGTGTAATCAGCTTATTGAACACAATTGTTAATATTGTTACTTATGTATCTATTATCGTTTTGGGCTTTTTTGCACAGAAAAAAGATAATAAGTTGTTTGTTGCTTTTTACTTCAGCTATTTGGCTATAATCATTAAAACCATAGGTGGTGATATAGAGATGTTTGCTAGATTTTACAATTTATTTGTAGTTCTGATGCCTTTATTAATAGGTGTATATATGTACAATATTTTTAAAAAAATCTATGTCAGAAATACAGTAATTGTTGTTTATATATTAAACTTTCTTTGGTATGGATTCTTGCGTGAAATAATCAATACGTCAATGTTTGGTTATGGATTTGTATGGGATAAATAATATAAAAAAATGAGTAAAATAAAAAATACTTTGCAAATGCTCTTTTACAATACAGTTTGTAAGGGGTATATAAAGATTTTGGGAAAGCATGACAGGCGCAAAATGAAATATCAAGTGTCTTTGTGCTTGATATTCAAAAATGAGGCTCCATTCTTAAAGGAGTGGCTTGATTATCATCTTACGGTTGGGGTTAGTCATTTCTATTTGTATAATAACAACTCTGATGACAACTATAAGGAGATTGTAAAGCCTTATGTAGAAAAGGGTATTGTTACATTGATAGAATGGCCCTATGACCACTCTCAGTTTAAAGCCTACAAGCATTGTTATGATAATTTTCGTAGTGAGACAAATTGGCTTTCTTTCTTGGATGCTGATGAGTTTTTTGTACCTAAGTATGCCGATACTATAGAAGAATGGTTAAAGCCGTTTGATAAATATCCTGCTATAAACATTCATTGGAGAATGTTTGGTACTGGAGGTAAACTGGAACATGATTATTGTAAAAATGTGATAGAGCAATATTTCACCTGTTTCGATGAGCTTTATTCTCATGGCAAGTGTCTGATTAATACTCGTTATAATATAGCAAGTTTTGATTTGTGGCATGTACATCACCACACTTATATGAAATATTCCATTTGTGGAGTAAAGATAACTCTCCCTGCTGTAAATCAGTTTGGGTATATCTGTACTGTTGATAAAACATGGGGTGGAGGTCGACATAAGCAAGAAAATGCAACAATGTTGATAAACCATTATTTTACTAAGGCATGGGATATTTATAGTGCTAAGATGCACCGTTCTGATGTGTTGTTCGAGAAGAATCCGAAGGCAGATTACAATTATTTCTATAAATATGAAATGAGATGTAGAACAGAAGATTATACGATTCGCCGTTTCTTGATACGAATGAAAATTAATCAAGGTTTAATCAAATAATAGTTTAAAACATGACAGAGACTTACATAGGATATGCCTATGATAATAATACAAGATATGAATCTGCTTCAGGGGGTATAACAAGCTCCATTGTAAGATATCTCTTTGATTCAAAACAGATAAATACATACCTGTCTTGTGAGTTTGTTACAGAAAAATGCCGTTATGAGCCGAAATTGATATATTCTTTTGAAGAATATGAAATGGTAGGATCAGTATATCAAGATATGGATTTGGTTGGATTTATAAGAAAACATATTTCTGAGATTCGTGGTCGCATTCTTGTTGTGTGTTCTCCATGTTTTGTTAGAGCCATACGAAGTATATTAAGAAGAGCAAATATTGAATCCATAATCATTGACTATTTTTGTTCTGGTCAGACAACATTGGATGGTACTTATTGTTATTATAAGTTTTTAGGTATATCAAAATCACAGGTTAAAAATATTAGGTATCGAGGTGGAGGGTGGCCAAACGGCATAGATATAACATTAAATGATGGTAGCCATATAAAAAGAACTAACTATACTGAGCCTTGGATAACTATGCATGATTCTGGTATATTTACTCCGAAGAGATGTTTCTATTGCAAACTGGTAGAGAGTAAGGATGCAGATATTTCAGTGGGTGATCCTTGGTTGAAAGAATATTTGGAAAATGAAACTGTGGGGGCTTCACTTTTCTTGGTACATTCTGAATATGGCAAGAATATTATAAACAATTTGTTTAAACAAAATGTTGTACTGGCAAGTAAAGTTGATTATCATCTTTTTGAAAAGTCACAATGGCCTACAGTAAAAAGAAAGGGAAATATAGCTAAAGAAAAACGTTTTTATGATTTGCAATTAAAATTGTTATCAAAATCCTGGTATTCTAGATGGGCAAAGAAGAACTTTAATAATATGAAAAGACATCGTCTTTTTGTGCTATATTTTTTGCATCCTTATTGTCAAACTAAAAATATGAGTATGAAGCAAATTGTAATAAAAGCAGCATTAAAAATAATTAATAAAATTAAAATGGGGATGGTACATGGATAGGAATACGAAACAGTTTTGCCGCCATACATGGCATCACTATCGGTAAGAATGTATTGTTTGCTGGTTATGTACATGTTACAGACCATAGTCATGGCTACGAGGATATTAATATGCCAATATCCAAGCAGCCATTGATTAGTAAAGGACCTGTCATCATAGAGGATGAGTGTTGGTTAGGTTTTAGTTGTGAGATATTATCGGGAGTGCATATTGGGCGACATTCTATTATTGCTGCAAGAGCCGTAGTAACAAAAGATGTTCCACCTTATTCTATTGTTGCAGGTAACCCTGCACGGATTGTTAAAAAATATAATTTTGAAACTAATAAATGGGAAAGAAATTGACCCATAAAATGAAACTATGAATGAATTTAAAAAGGTTTTCTTCTTAGTTAAGGCTGATTTTAAGGTGTGGGCGGAATGGCTTAATGTTCCTCAGAGTATTGGAGGTTTTTTAAAGCTGATGTATCATTATCCGGAATACAGACGTCTGGTATATTATCGTCTTGAATACAGACAGTCTCCTATGCTGAAGATTACCAAAAGAATAGTTAGTCTCTTAAAACCATCCACTCTGAACCTATATTTTTGTAATGCTAATATAGGAGAAGGACTTCGTATTATGCATGGTTTTTCGACGATAGTTAATGCAAAGAAAATAGGAAAGTATTGTGTGATAAGTCAACAGGTGACAATAGGTTGGTCACAAAGTGGACTTCCTACTATTGGTGATTATTGTAAGGTGTATGCTGGTGCAAAGATATTGGGGGGGTAAGGATTGGCGATGATGTTTGGATTGGAGCAAATTGTGTTGTCACTAAAGATGTTCCGCCACATTCAATCGTAGTTGGTATACCCGCAAAAATTGTAAAAAAACGTAAAAACATAAAAGACACATGGGAAAAAGTAAACAAAAATTTATAGTGATATCTGGTTTTGATATTCATGATAACAACCGTGGAACCCAAGCCTTGGGTTACGGGAGTTTGTCGTTTCTAGAACAGCGTTATGGGCTGACACCTGATACCAAGATTTTGAGCTTACGATTCATCAAAAATCCCTTGAAACAGGAGAATCGTATCAATAAGATAGATAAGGTAAGAGTTGGAGATAAAGAGTTTTGTATAAAGACATTGAATGTATTCTTTCTAGAAAAAACACTTTTAGAGAAATTTCATATCACATTGCCTTTTACTCCTTTTGGAAAGGCAATACGCAATATGGAATATGTGGCAGCAATCAATGGCGGCGACGGATTTTCTGATATATATAGTACACAGACTTTCTATTGGCGACTTCCGGAGACGTTGATGGCAATAAAGGCAGGTATTCCTACCATACAGCTGCCTCAAACTTTGGGTCCTTTTGAGAAGAAAGAAAATTACGCTTTGGCTAAGTATATTCTTCAGGCAGCAAAAGATGTGTACGTGCGTGATGATCGTTTTGTAGAAGAATTGAAGAAAATGGGTGTGAAATATGAATTGACAAACGATCTCTCATATTTCATGCAGCCAGAACCTTTCGATATAAAAATAGAAAAAGGTGCGATAGGTTTGAATGTAAGTGGTTTGACTTATAGCAATCATTTCAGAACGTTAGCAGGGCAATTTGAAAATTATCATTATCTTTGTGAACAGATAGTGAGATATTTCCAAAGCATTCACCGCCCAATATATTTGATTTCACATAGCTATGGTTATCAAAATCCAGAGACAGATAATGATGATTTGGAAGCATCACGCATTTTCTACTCTAAGTTGAAAAACAAGGAAGGTGTCCATCTTATAGATATGGACTTGATTTCTCCAAAGACTAAGTATGTGATATCCAAAATGTCGTTTTTTATCGGTACACGTATGCATGCAAATTTTGCAGCTATATTCACCAAAGTACCTGTTTTCGGGCTGGCTTATAGTTACAAGTTTAAGGGGGCTTTTGAGAACAATGGCATTTTTGGTCAAACAGCCATGATTAATAATATTTCAAAGTCACAGGCTGATGACATTGTGAAACAAATTGTAGAAGTATTTAAGAAATATAACAAATAAAACAAAATATGAAAAGACCAGAGATTATAGCATTGTACTTGCCTCAATTTCATCCCATACCAGAGAATGATAAGTGGTGGGGCAAGGGATTTACAGAGTGGACAAACGTAAAAAAGTCAAAACCACTGTTCAAGGGGCATGACCAGCCACGCATACCAACAGAATTAGGTTATTATGACTTGCGTGATCCTGAAATACGTCAGAAACAAGCAGACTTGGCAAAGCTTGCAGGTGTTACTTCTTTTTGCTATTGGCATTACTGGTTTGGTAATGGAAAGCGACTAATGGCCGATATTTACGATGAGGTGTTGGCTTCGGGAAAGCCTGATTTTGGCTTTTGCCTAGGATGGGCAAACCATTCTTGGTATTCAAAAACGTGGAACAAGGATGGTACAACAAGCAACAATCTGCTTATCGGACAGGAGTATCCTGGTATAGAAGATGAGAAAATGCACTTTGAGTTACTGCTCCGCAGTTTCAAGGATCCTCGTTATACCAAGATTAATGGTAAGCCATTCTTCTTGATTTACGACCCAGTGTCTGTGCCTAAGGAGTATCTTGATAATTTCAGAAAATGGACAAAGGAAGCAGGATTCCCAGATTTGTATTTAGTTGGTGAAATAACCAAGAGTAATTATATCAAACCTATGTTGAGAGAGAAAGGATTTGATGCCGTGGTTTACCAGGGACTCAACTATACTCGCCATGACACATTGCTTGGAAAAATGGGTAAGATAGGTCATTACATCGATTATAAGTTGAAGCCAATCAAGAGCTTCTTTACTAAAAAGCCTGCTTTCTTGTATGATTATCGCTTGTATTACAAGGAGTTTGTTACAAAACGTGATTACGAAAATGACGTAATTCCACAGTTGTTTACGCAATGGGACCATTCTCCACGTAGTGGGGCAAATGGTGTCATCTATTGGCATACTGAGCCTGAGTATTTCAAAAAGCATTGCATGATGGCATTTGATGCTATCAAGAATAAGCCAGCAGATGGTCAAGTATTGATTCTTAAATCATGGAATGAATGGGGAGAAGGCAACTATATGGAACCAGACAAGACGCATGGACGCGGATTTATTAACGCTCTTCATGATGCCATTGACGAATATTACGGTAAAGAGTAAGAGACGATGAATATACTGTTTGTTACCGTATTCCAAATTTCTGAACAGAAAGGTGGAACCGAACGCACCACGGCACGCATCAGCAATGAGATGCGTCGTCGTGGGCATAAGTGCTATAACTTGTATGCAAAGCCTATTGGGGATATGTTTGAGATGACTGAGTTTGATGGTATTTACACCAATTATTCTCCAGAATCTGTGAGAGATATTATCGACAGCCAACAAATAGACAAAATCATTCTTGAAGGGGCTTTTATAATGGTTAAGAACGTGTATGATGGCAGGGCAAAAGCATCTCGAAAACCAAGCATGTTATTTGTTCACCATTTTGCTCCAGGTTATGAGCCGTATTTTAACGCATTTTATTCTATATGGAATCAATTCAGATATGCTCAGTCGTTAAGCAACCGGGTTAAGGCTTTGGTTAAAGTGTTGATATATCCTGTATTCAAGCCTTATATGGATGCTTCTTTCCATAAGTTGTATAAGGTGGCTTATTCATTGTGTGACAAGATAGTGCTTTTGTCTCCGGAGTATGCCGATGACTATTGTAAGTTTGGCAACATAAATGACAAGAGAAAATTTGCTTCCATCCCAAATGCTGTATCTTTTGATGAGTTTATTCCTTTGGAGGATTTGAGCAAGAAGGAGAAAACTGTTTTGATAGTTACTCGTTTGGACGAAGTGCAGAAACGTATCTCCTTGGCCATTAAGATATGGAAACGTATAGAAGATGATGCTGAATTAAATGATTGGACTTTCAAGATAGTGGGATTTGGTGAGTCGGAGCATAAATATCGTAAGATGGTATCTACGTTGGGTCTGAAACGCATTTACTTTGAGGGTCGTCAGAATCCTGTTGGATATTATAAGAAGAGTTCCCTGTTTATGATGACATCTCTTTTTGAGGGCTGGCCGATGACATTGAACGAGTCGTTACAGTTTGGTTGTGTGCCTCTTGTGTACGACACATGCGCCTCGTTCCATGAGATAATCAATGACGGTGAAAACGGTTATCTCGTGACAGACAAGAATGAGGAAGAGTTTTATCATAAGATGCATGCTTTGATGCTTGATGCCAACAAACGTATGGTTATGCAGAAGGCTGCTATAGAATCTAGCAAGCGATTCACGTTGGATAAGATTGTGAGTCGCTGGGAAAAACTATTAAATGAATAAATTGATATGATACCAAAAAAGATACATTATTGCTGGTTGAGTGATGACCCGATGCCAGAGAAATTATTGAAGTGCGTGGAGAGTTGGAAGAAGTATCTTCCTGATTACGAACTTGTAAAATGGGACTTGAAGAAGTTCCCACTTTCAAAGAATCCTTGGGTAAGGGAAGCCTTTGAAAATAAAAAGTATGCTTTTGCTGCTGACTACATTCGTCTTTATGCTTTGGCAACAGAGGGTGGAATATATCTTGATAGTGATGTAGAGGTATTGAAGTCCTTTGATGATTTACTGAAATATCCTTATTTTATATGTAAGGAAAATAGTCCACAAGGAATAGAGGCTGCCATCATTGGAGCAGAGAAGAACACTCCTTGGGTGATGGAATGCCTTAACTATTATCAAGGCAAGCATTTTATCGATAAGAATGGCAAGGCGCAGACAGCAGTATTGCCATCTATCCTAAAGAAATGTATTCTGAGTAAATTTGAAATGAAGTTTATCGATAGTCCATCGCAATTTGTGGATAACAATAATGTTGTTTGTGTGTTGCCGATGGATTATTTCAGCCCAAAAAATTATGTGACAAAAAAAATAACGATTACAGCTAACACTTATTCAATCCATCATTTTGCAGGAACATGGCAACCTTTGTGGAAACAATTGGCACTGAAAATCTGGGTACCTTTCTCTGTGAAATATCCAGGGTTGGCTAAGGTTATTAAAGAAAAAATATAGAGGTATGGAACGTTTGGTATATATAGATATTTTGAAAGGTATAGCCATCATATTAGTTGTTATGGGACATATGTTTGTGCCATATACAGACTATTTGGATTCAACAGTAAATCAGATGATTTATTCTGTTCATATGCCTTTGTTTATCTTTTTGAGTGGATTTGTCTTTCATCTTTCTCAAGGAAAACATAGCGTTAGAATAACAATAATGAAGAGAATTTTGTCACTATTGCTGCCGTTCTTCTGTTTTTCTGCGGTATATTGCTTTGCAAATGACATCTCATATTCTGATATGTTGTTGAAGAATGAAATGCATAACGGATATTGGTTTACCTTGGTTTTGTTTGAGATCATCCTTATTTCTATCGTGATAGAAATGTTGACAAAACGAATTCGGGGGGGGCAAAATGGCAAGGTTGCCGTTGACCTCATATTGAATGTAGTTTTAATACTTATTTTACTCATTATTGCTAAAATAGAATTAATACCAGAGCCTTATAAGACATTGTTTTCTACTGATAAAGTAGCCAAGTTCTATATGTTTTTCCAAATGGGCAAGTTTGTAAACACATATTCGATGTTTGGTTCGTTGTTCAAGAAACAGTGGGTATATACATTTTGTATGGTTGCCTATTTTTTCTTGTTTACTAAGTTTGGCTATGATTTGCAAGGTGTTAATGCGATGTCGTTTATATTGCCTGTTTGTGGTATCATAGTTTTGACAAATATGGTGGAAAAGAATCAAATGCAGCTAAATTCACATGGTATATTGGCGAGTATAGGCAAGAATTCTTTGGAGATATACTTGGTGCATTTCTTGGTTTTGTCCTTGATACCGAAGGAAATAGTAGACAGTTGTGGTAGTGTTTACCTTCAATTGTTTGTATTGCTTTTATTGTCAGTGATTTGTATTATAGTCTCTTTGGCAATAGCAAAGTTTATACATGGCTCTGATATATTGAATTTTCTGCTATTTGGCAAGGGATCTTATCTAAAGAAAATAATATCAAAGATGAAATGAAACGAACATTATCGTTTGTTTGCTTTTTGTTTGTTTGTGTTTTTGCTTGCGCAGATAACAAAGTGCCAGTCTTTGTTACTCCAGAAGACTTCGGGTGTGTGAGTAATGACAAACATCAGGCAGAGAAAAATAGCGCTGGCTTTCAAAAGGCTATAGACTATTGTATAGTCAATGGCAGCAGACTGACTTCTGTTGCAAGTCATTGCTATTATATCAAGCAAGGGCTTAAAATCTCAGGTTTTATCAATATAGATTTGGGCGGTGCAACGATTATAGCCACAGATTCTGTACAGATGTTAACAGTCCATTGGGACAAAACAGAGTATTGGACAGGTGTTATTCGTAATTTTCGCTTAAACCTTAATGATATAGCCAAAATCGGGATTAATTGCGACAAAGTAATCAAACTTCATCTTACAGATGGAGAATTTTCCGGAATAGGTGCAAATGCAATAGGGTTGAATGTAAAGGAAGGCTATGAGTTATTGGCAGATAACCTGCATTTTCATGGCAATCAGAAATATTCCACAGGCATCCGAACTTTGACAAGTGATTGTCATTTTTCCGATTGCATTATGATAGATTGTTATACCGCTGTTGATAACCGAGGCAGCAATTTCTTCGAGCGTATTCATGCTTGGATGTTGCCTCGATATATTCACGGAAGTACATATTTCAGAAACAGAGGTGGCGGAGTGTTCCTAAACCAATGCTTTTGCGACACATATGATAAGGCTTTTGTCGTGGATAATGTTTGCGAGATGCATATTTCGCAGTTGAAGCTAATCCATAATAAAATAATGTGGAAAGAACCATACGATAAGGTGAATCCAATAGTATTCGATTTCAAGAGTGATGATGTAGTAAGCAAGTCAAAAATATCATTGTTGGATTCGTATATAGGTGGTCTGTGGCTTGGTAATAAGGAAAGACAGGTGTTCTCGAAGAGGAAAATTCCCGGGCTTCAACAATTTTATAATTTGTTTTCAGATTAAACAAGAAATAGCTTATGAACTTTAAACTCATAGATGTCTGTTTTCAAAATACATCTGCTTATTTGGGTACCGATGCTGACTTCTATATTGAAATGGATGATTGGAACGACTATAATTATTTTACGACTTACCATCTTCATGCTACTAAAAAGTTGACTAATACTGAAAATGTTTATCTCGGCAGTATAAGTATTTTAAAGAAAGGTCAAAAAGAGGGAGATAGTCGCCTTTTGGCAAATGCTATTAAAAAGGGTATATTGAGTAACCCTTTTGAAAAGTTGCCAGATGATTATTGTTCGATTTCCTTTTCTTTAGATTTATACAGGGGGCTTTATAAGTTTTTAGACAATCGAAGAAGGCAAAAAATCGTGAGGTCTCTAAGGATGATATTGTCTGATAGAGATAGGCTCTATGAAGAGTTTAAGGATGAACCTGGTTTTGAAAAATCCTTGTTAAGAAGTGCAAGTATGGATTCGTACATACTGCAAAAAGGAAAGTGCCTATTACAAAGTGATGGTAAATTTCATGACTGGGAGCATGATAAACTAAAAGTAAATTTCAATTATCTGAATCAAGAAATTACTTTGAATTTTTCTGGAGTGAAAAATGCTGGGGATCGTAACTATTTACCTTCTGGAATTATAGCATTTATCGGACATAATGGATGTGGTAAAAGTACAGCATTGTATCAATTAGCCAAAGTACTTTTTACAGCACCAAATGATAGGGGGCTTTTGAAGAAAGTTTTATCTTTAGAGCCAAATAATATAGGAATAGACAAACTGATGATGTTTTCTTATAGTGCATTTGATAACTTTGTTATGCCAGGTGTTACGTTATCAGATTATCGTTTGATGTATGAAGGTATGAAGGATAATTCAGGGAGGTTTATTTTTTGTGGCTTGCGAGATGTGAGACAAGAAATCAATGAAGCTATCGAGGATCACATAAAGAAACGAGGCGAAGACAATAAAAATAATAAAATTGTAGATATCAACCAGGTACGTATCGAAAAGATAAAAACAAAAACGGTTGATGAACTATCTGGAGAGTTTGCAGTTGCGCTGCGTGCGGTATTGGAAGATTCTGATAAATGGCAAATTTTTGAGCAAATCAGAAATGACAGTAAAGTTGTATTACCTTCTTTATATGAAGCAATGGAGTGGATTGATTATTTTAGAACAACAGATGAGAACAAAGAAAAGTTCCTATCATTATCAACTGGCGTGAAATTCTTCTTGCACGCATTAGTGCATTTGATAGCATATATGGAGGATAATAGTATAGTTCTCTTTGATGAGCCAGAAAATCATTTACATCCACCTTTCTTGTCTTTTATGATGAGTGAGTTTCGGAGAATTATTCACAATAAGCATTCTGTGATGTTGGTCGCAACACATTCACCTGTAATTCTCCAAGAAACACTGTCAAAAAATGTCTTCATAATGGAAAGGCGAGATGGTGAGACGATTATTCGCCATCCTGAGACCGAGATATATGGTGAGAGTTTTGGATTGATAAATTCAATGGTTTTCAGACTAAATTCAGATTTGACACATTATAATGATGTAATGGATGAGTTGTATGAACAATGGCATTGCGACGATTTAAATTCCATAGAGCAGGTTCTAACACGTTTTAAACACCGTTTTAGATGTGAAGATTTAAGCTCGCATATGACTGCTTATCTGATTAGCAAGTTTGAAAGTCGTGATAGTTTAGAGGAGGAATAGCTTATGTGGAAGTTGGAAAAGCCTTTACTGGACGAAGCGTTGGAAGACATAGAAAATATCATTGCGGAAAGTAATAGTAATTTAGATGAGCAATCTAAGGTTAAATTGCAGTATGTATTCCGGTTGTACGAACGTAATAAGGGTTCTGTCGCAGATGTGGATTTAAATCGTTTTTCAGATAAAGAGAAGAATACCTTACATAATATGTATGGTACAAAGACTTATGAAAACGAGCCTTTGTTTTACATTCGGAAACAACTTTTCGCAAAGAAAGACTTGTGTCCATTATGTGGTATCAATCCTCCAAGTCAGTTAGACCATCAAATGCCACGTTCGCAATACAAGCCTCTTTCTGTATGTAGATTAAACTTAGTGCCTCTATGTGGGGTTTGTAATAACAAAAAACGGGCAAAACCTTATGACGAGTTCATCCATCCCTATTATGCAGAGTTTCCTTCGGGCATCATATTTTTGGTTGTCAATGTGCATGTTAATACTCAAAATCATAAAATGTCTTGGTTTTATAGTCTTGACAGTACTGGATTACATGACAATGTGCTTATTCAGAAAATAAAGTCTCAAATAAGTAACATTAAATTATTTAGACGTTTACTGAGAGAGTCGCATAGATTTATAGGTGACATGCTTTTTGATAATCACTTTGCGAATAATACTGTATTGAAAACCTTCCTTCAAAGGGAGATGAATAAGTATATACATAGATATGGTCTGAATGATTGGCGTTCAGCTATATTAAGAGCCTTGTTTCTTTGTCCTTCTTTTGGAGTTGATGAGGTTGAATGGCTAATTGGAAGAATTCCTCCAATCAACAATGGGGTGAATGTTTGAAATCATATATGTAAAAGCAATTGACAGAAAATGAAATCATTATTAGTTAATAAAATCCTATCAACGGAAAAGTATTCTGTTAACCAGATATTCGAGTCAAAAGGTAAAGTATATACTTTCCTCAATCCTGTATCTTATCTTACAGCTCTTGACAACAAGGAGTTGTTCGGACAGATGGATGGCATTTTTGCCGATGGCGGACTGTTGGTGAAAGCCATTAAGATGCTTTATGCTAAGGTGGTGACTCGTCGAAGTTTTGACATGACTTCGATGGCTCCAGAGTTGTTCGCTTATGCTCTGGAGCATGATAAAACTATCTATATCGTGGCATCAAAGCAAGAGCAGGTGGAAAAGGCTGTGGAGATATTCCAAGAGCGTTATCCCGAGGTGAATTTCGCAGGATATAGGAATGGCTACTTCTCTTCTGAGGAGGAGATGGATAAGGAGGCTAAGCATATCACGGAGTTGAAGCCGGACTTTTTGATTGTGGGTATGGGGTCCTTGATGCAAGAGAAGTTCCTGCTTAAGGTGAAGAATGCCGGTTATCAGGGTGTCGGATTTACCTGTGGAGGATTTATCCATCAGACTTCCAGGAATGAGATAGATTACTATCCTGCATGGGTGGATAAGACGAATCTTCGCTTTGTTTATCGAATGTGGAAGGAACCTCATACCCGTAAGCGTTATGTGATGGCAGGCTTGCTGTTTCCTGCAAGATTTATCGCAGAAAAAATCTTCGGATAAAGTGCTATCGGTTTCAATGCATTACTCCGCTTCTGATAGCATCCTGCTGCCAACATCGTGGTGACACCATCCGATGCCCTGGTCATTAATACCTCGGAGTATCAGCGAGTGCTCAGCAAGGCATTGAGCTATACTTCAGATAAGAATGCCATCGTTACTATCGGTATTAAGCTAAGCCGACCTAAAACAAGCTAGTAGGTAAGGACATTCGATTATATGAATGCAAGAACTGCGTGGTTCATGCTGCCGATGAAAGCAAGGTAGTAGCTCAAGGCTTGGATGGTTATATGGTAGCCGAGAAGCACGACCAGCTTCTTGTCTGCTCATTGAAAGAAGAACTGAAGTTTAATGAATTTGGAAAATAGTGAATAAGATAATGAATAATAGAAGATTGGATGTAGTGGATTTCCTTCGTGGCTTTTCCATATTTACGATAGTTTTAATGCATCTTGTGCAGAGTTATCCTTTACCTGGTTTCTTGCAAAAGGCATCTTCATTGGGTGGTGCTGGTGTTCATGTATTTATATTGTGTAGCGGATTTGGATTATATCTGTCTTCACTATATAAACCATTGACTTATAGGCGATTCTTGAATAGAAGATTCTCTAAGGTTTATATACCTTATCTTATAGTAGTAATCATAAGTGCGTTGTACTTTGGGGTGGTATGTGGACAAGATGTGCTTAACCCTTTGTTAGGTTCAGTCTTTCTTTACAAAATGTTTGTTCCTTCTTTGGAGGGTGCTTTTGGTGTTCAGATGTGGTTTGTGTCAACAATTATCCAGTTTTATCTATTTTGGCCTTTAATAGTAAGGCTGTTTAGAGTGGATATGGGGGGCGAATCTCATTACTTATCAGTCTTATATGGGCAACAATTACTGCTTGTTTAGGAATAGACGATGAGAGAATTTGGAATAGCTTCTTTTTGCAATATCTTTGGGAGTTTGTCTTAGGTATGTGGTTGGCAAAGATATACTTTGAACATCCTGAAAAAATCAAAGTGCCGAAATTTAGTATTTTATTGGTTGCAATGATTGTTGGGTTGGGGTTGACCGGTGTAGCAGGTATCGTTGGTGGATTCTGGAAATCATATAACGATATCCCTTCGCTGGTTGGATATATGTCTATGGCTCTCATTGTTTATAAATTGGGTATCAATTGGATTAATCGTTTCTTCCAATATACTAACAAGGTATCGTATGAGTGGTATCTTATTCATATACTGATATTTAGTATTTACTTCAAATTTGCAAGAGGCATATTGCCTTTCTATGCAGATTGGGTAGTACTGATGTTCGTATCGTATGTTGTGGCTATAGGGTATCATAAGGTTTTGAAGAAGGTATAGATGGCTATATTGTAGCCTAGAAGAACGTACAATTGCTTGCTTGGGCTTTGAATAAGGGAAAAATATTAAGGAGTTTGGAGTATATTTTTAAGCTATTTTGTTTTTTACGAAATTTAGTTTGACTAATTTAGGGACTGTCGTAAAAAGGCTAAAACTTTATAACAGATTGATTGTTAATGTGATAGAAAATTCGTACCTTTGTGTAGGTAAAAAGAATACCTCCAATCGCCCTAGAAAAGCCGAATTTGGAGGTATCGCAAAAATAAATCTGCATGGCAAAGGTACAAAATTTCTCAGAAATATCACCGGATCTTCCGTTCACAGAGTATAATTTTTATGATTTGTATAGACAGACGTTCGAGAATAGTGAACTGGGAAGAATCAAGAAGAAGTTGCCGCTTCATGAAATGGCAGAGAACCTGGGACTTATAAGGAGTATGAGACCGGGGCGGGGCCGCCGTCCTTACTTCACGCCTGAGGGCAAGGTGGCGCTGATGTTCCTGAAGATGTACACAGGGCTGAGCAGCCCGAAGCTGATGGAGCAGCTGAACGGCAACATCCACTACCAGCTGTTCTGCGGTGTGAGGATATTCCCGACGCATCCTCTGACGAACTACAAGCTTCTGGATGACGTGTTTTCAGAACTTGCCTCCGGGCTGAGGATCCAACATCAGCAGGAGATACTGGCCGGTGCCTGGAAGCCGTACATGAAGGACCTTGACACGATGTATACCGATGCGACCTGCTACGAGAGCGGGATGCGCTATCCTACGGACACGAAGCTTCTGTGGGAAGGGATAGAGAAGGCATATGTGATCATGTGCACTCTGAGTTCAAAGCAGAACGTTCACCGCCCGAGGACGAAGTACGCAGACGTGGAGAAGGCCAACCTGTCGTACAGGAAACAGCGCAGGCATGCGAAGGTCCAGACCAGGAAGCTGACCAGACGCCTGCTCAACCTTTTAGGGAAGATACTGAAGGAGACACGCAGACTGGAGAGGGAGAACACGCAGACGGACAGTCTGCTGACGGTCAGACAGAAGAGTGACCTTAAAATCATCACAAGGATGTACCGCCAGCAGAAGAACCACTTTGAGAATAATGACCCGCGCGAGAGTGTCAGGGACAGGATAGTGAGCGTCAGCAAGCCGTATGTGAGGCCGATAGTGAGGGGCAAGGAAATGAAGGCAAACTTCATCGCTATCTCAGAATGAGTTTGCGCAACTTACGCTTCGTGAAGCATTATCCTACTGAGGCATTGAGCGAACCATTGTTCAGAACTTGGTTTGCTTTATGGAAGAAGATACATGGAATAAGATAATAGATATACGGGCGAACGGATCCCTCTCCCATTTTTTGAGCTACTTTTCGGTGATGGAGCTTAGTAGCCCGTTTTTATACAAATCGATTAAAATTGATAAAATGGAAGTAATAAAGACAGATATAGAAAGCGTACTCATCATTGAGCCTCGGCTGTTTAGAGATGCTCGTGGCTATTTCTTCGAGAGCTTCAGCGAACGAGAGTTTAAAGAGAAGGTAGAGCCATTGGTTGGCTACAAGGTGGAGTTCTGTCAGGACAATGAGAGCATGAGTTCTTATGGTGTGATGCGTGGTTTGCATTTCTAGAGACCTCCATTTACCCAAAGTAAGCTGGTGAGATGCGTGAAAGGTAGAGTGCTGGATGTTGCCGTGGATATCCGCAAGGGTTCGCCGACATACGGTAAGCATGTGGCTGTGGAACTGACGGAAGATAATCATCGCCAGTTTTTTATTCCTAAGGGCTTTGCGCATGGTTTCGCTGTACTGTCAGAGACTGCGGTATTCCAATATAAGTGTGATAACTTCTATCACCCTGAGGCTGATGGTGGTATCTCTATCTTGGATGAGAGCTTAGGCATTGATTGGCGCATTCCTACGGAACATGCTAATCTTTCGGAAAAGGATACAAAACATGAGGTATTGAAGGACTTTGAAAGTCCTTTCGAATACTAAAAGAAAGAGGCTTTCCTAAAAATATTGAGGTAATTTTTTTCTAAAATCATCCCGTCCTTCTTTACCATTAAAGAAGGCTCCACCTCTCATCTCGGTCTTCTCCCCTCAGGGAAGAAGAGGTAATCCGCCCTTCGGTGCTCGGAACCGCTTCGCTTTATGGTTGGCGGGGCATCAAAGCCCTGCGCCATGGTTTTGCGGGATGGGACCGCCTGGGGTAAGGTGGGGGATAGGCTGGGTATTGCCTTGCAGTAAGGCATGGTGACAACGGATGGTGATAGAACTGGGATTGTCAAGTGGTTACCTCATGGCTGACTTTCTTTTCCCAGCCAAGTTTATCGCAGAAAGAATCTTCGGATAGTCTTGTAAGCCCAATGAATGGGCGCAAAGGTAATGAGACTTTTTCAAAGTGCTAAAGAATATAATAAGGGAATTGTATGGAAAAGAATAGTCAAACAAAATCAGTCTTCACGATTAGCGGTAGGCATAGATTTGTAGCTTGTGTCATTGTTGTAATACTTGTATCCTGTGCAGCATTTGCTTATCTTGCTTCTTGCTATAAGCAAGCACAAGATGATATTGTAGCTCTGCAAAAGAAGGATGCTTTACTGTTTGAGCAGGTCTTAAACAGCAGTAAGAATGTGAAGAGTAAGAGTTCTGAGAATATCGACCAGCTTCAAACTTTGCTTGATAAGCATCAAGAGCGTCAAGAGGCTCTTTTGCATTTGGAATACAATAAGCTACAGGCGGATTTCAATGTACTTATGTTTGCTGCGAGCTGCCTAATGATTATTTTCTTGGTGTTTTCGTTATATTCTATCTTCAAGACCGATGAAATGCTCAATAAGGCTGAAACTGAGGCAAAAGGCATTCATAAGTTATTGGATGAGGCAAAACAGACTACTGAGACTATAACCACTCAGTGTCAGATTATGATGGCGCAACAAAAGGGGCATAGGATGAGACCACCATCACCAGTTCCTCCTCTTGCGCCTCAAACGGATGAAGTACATTCTAATGATATGGGAGGGGAAAGAGATGATAGCTGATGTTAGAAGAGCTGTTGCCGTAGCTTCTTATGTAATGGTGACAAACAGGGTAGCTTCAAGTGTGTTTGATTTTGCCAATGGTGGTTATCATCCGATGAGTGTTTCGCATACTGGCAATTTCTTGTCAGTATATGATTATCAGAGGAGTAATTATCTTTCTGGTTATCTCCCTAACCTCTTTGATTACTCTACTGCCTCTTATGTAAACATGATGATGTCTGGCAATACCATCAATGGCTTTGACTATCATACCGCCACCTATTTCTCTGTTACGGTAAATGCCGGTAATGTAACCATCTTCGATTACCAGATGGCGCAGTATTATATGTATTCGGTGAATTAACTTATTAAGCGTATAATGATGATGTTTTTTAGTTTTCAAGTAGCTCCATTTAAAGTTTTATGAGAAAATATCAGAAAGTAGTAATATGGATTGGTATTGGGGTTTCATTTATATGTTCCTTGGTGATGATATACCTTTTTCTGTTTCATGAGAGACCTTATGTTGGCGTTGGGTATATGTTAGATACTGAAGTAGTGGGACAATATGGTGACTTTATGGGTGGTGTGGTAGGTACTCTTACCCAGGCAGAAAGGATACCATCAAGGCTTGCATCTATGTAAAGGAGTTGGTGCGCTTCATGTTGTATCGACTGGAGCATCATGAGCATGGTGTTGAGTTGTATAACTGTTGCTTCGAGCCTGCTTATACCATTCAGCATATTGTGGAGGCTATGAAGAAGGTAACAGGTTTGACTCAGTTTGTTCCTGATATTCCTAACTGGGTTATCATGCCTATGGCAAGAGCTGCCATGCTTCTTGGCTCACCAATGGGTATCTGTCCTGCGAGAGTAAAGAAACTCCAGATTTCTACTAATATCTGTGGCAAGAAACTGAAGGACTCCGGCTATCAGTTTAAATGGACATTTGAAGAGGCATTGGAAGATTGGTTCGAGGATAACGACAAAAGATGGTTAAAATAATGACATAATAAAAGAAATCATATAAATAATAACAGCTTATGAAGGGAATCGTATTAGCAGGTGGTAGCGGTACACGTCTGTATCCTATCACCAAGGGTATCAGCAAGCAGCTCATACCGATCTTTGACAAGCCGATGATCTATTACCCGATCTCGGTGCTGATGCTGGCGGGAATCCGCGACATCCTGATCATCTCCACCCCGGCGGACCTGCCTTCGTTCAGGCGCCTGCTGGGTGACGGAAGCAACTTCGGAGTAAGGCTGGAGTACGCCGAGCAGCCGTCGCCCGACGGACTGGCGCAGGCGTTCATCATCGGGGAGAAATTCATCGGTGACGATTCGGTCTGCCTCGTACTGGGCGACAACATCTTCCATGGCAGCGGGTTGGTGAACCTCCTGCAGGAAGCCGTCCGCACGGCCGAGGAGGACAGGAAGGCCACGGTGTTCGGCTACTGGGTGAGCGATCCCGAGCGCTACGGCGTGGCCGAGTTTGACCGTGACGGCAACTGCCTGAGCATCGAGGAGAAGCCGGAGAAGCCCAAGAGCAACTATGCCGTGGTGGGACTGTACTTCTACCCGAACAAGGTGGTAAACATCGCCAAGACGATCAAACCGTCGGCACGCGGCGAGCTGGAGATCACGACGGTGAACCAGCGCTTTTTAGATGACAAGGAACTGAAGGTGCAGACGTTGGGACGCGGCTTTGCATGGCTCGACACGGGCACGCACGACTCGCTGAGCGAGGCCAGCACCTTCATCGAGGTGATCGAGAAGCGGCAGGGCCTGAAGGTGGCCTGCCTGGAGGGCATCGCCTTCCGCAAGGGATGGATCACGGCGGACAAGCTCCGCGAGGTGGCACAGCCGATGCTGAAGAACCAGTACGGACAGTACCTGCTGCAGGTGATCGACGAGGTGGAACGGACGGGAAATCCGAACCTTTAAAAGGCAATTATTAATAGGATAACAGGAAAGGAAAAAGAATCATGGAAGTAATCAAGACAGCGATAGAGGGCGTGGTGATCATCGAGCCGCGCCTGTTCAAGGACGCGAGGGGCTATTTCTTCGAGAGCTTCTCACAGCGTGAGTTCGATGAGAAAGTAGGTCACGTGGAGTTCGTGCAGGACAACGAGAGCATGTCGTCGTATGGCGTGATGCGCGGCCTGCACTTCCAGCGTCCGCCCTACACCCAGAGCAAGCTGGTGCGCTGCGTGCGCGGCGCGGTGCTCGACGTGGCGGTGGACATCCGCAAGGGAAGCCCCACCTACGGCAAGCATGTGGCCGTGGAGCTGACGGAGGACAACCACCGGCAGTTCTTTATCCCGAAGGGCTTCGCCCACGGTTTTGCCGTACTGAGCGAGACGGCCGTATTCCAATACAAGTGCGACAATTTCTATCACCCCGAGGCCGACGGCGGCATCAGCATCCTCGACGACTCACTGGGCATCGACTGGCGCATACCGACCGTCCACGCCATCCTGAGCGAGAAGGACACGAGGCACCCGCTGCTGAAGGACTTCGAGAGTCCGTTTGTGTATGACAAATAAATAAGGAGGAACAGGCAATGAACATTCTGGTGACAGGCGCAAACGGCCAGCTGGGCAACGAGATGCGCATCGTAAGCAAGAATACGGACTATCAATATGTATTTACCGACGTGGTGGCCCCCGAGGGCGTGGAGACGACGATCCTCGACATCACGGACGCGGAGGCCGTGCACCGTATCGTAAAGGAAAACGGCATCGGCTGCATCGTGAACTGTGCGGCCTATACCAACGTGGACAAGGCGGAGGGCGACGAGGCGCTGTGCCGTAAGCTCAACGCCGACGCTCCCAAGATATTGGCTGAGGCGATGAAGGAGGTGGGCGGACTGCTTATTCAGATCTCCACCGACTATGTCTTTGGCGGTGACCCGTACAACACGCCCTGCCGGGAGGACCAGAAGGGCACTCCCACTGGCGTATATGGAGCAACAAAGCTTGAAGGAGAGAAGAACATCATGGGCGTGGGCTGCGACTACGTGATCCTCCGCACGGCCTGGCTCTACTCCGAGTTCGGACACAACTTCGTGAAGACGATGCTGAACCTGACTGCCACGAAGCCGCAGCTGAATGTGGTGTTCGACCAGGCCGGCACGCCGACCTATGCCTACGACCTGGCGCTGACCATCAAGGCCGTACTGGACGACTATGCCGCAGAGGCTCCCAAGACGGGCTACGGCAAGGCGGGCATCTATCACTTCAGCAACGAGGGCGTATGCTCGTGGTACGACTTCACTAAAAAGATAGCCGAGCTGGCAGGCCATACGGCGTGCGACATCCGGCCCTGCCACAGCAACGAGTTCCCCAGTCCCGTGAAGCGCCCGGCCTACTCGGTGCTGGACAAGACGAAGGTCAAGGAGACCTTCGGCATCAACATTCCCTACTGGACCGACTCGCTGAGGAAGTGCATGGAGAATATGGGTGCGCTGAAACACTAATGTCTGACCATTAAACAAACTCATACAATGGAATACAAGAGAAACATCATGATCACGGGCGGTGCGGGCTTCATCGGCTCACACGTCGTCCGACTGTTCGTCAACAAATATCCCGACTACCACATCATCAATCTCGACAAGCTGACGTATGCGGGCAACCTGGCCAACCTCAAGGACATCGAGGACAAGCCCAACTATACCTTCGTGAAGGCTGACATCTGCGACTTCGACACGATCAGGCAGCTGATGGAACAGTACCACATCGACGGCATCATCCACCTGGCCGCCGAGAGCCATGTGGACCGCTCGATCAAGGACCCGTTCACCTTCGCACGGACGAACGTGATGGGTACGCTGAGCCTGTTGCAGGCCGCGAAGCTCTATTGGGAGAGCCTGCCCGAGAGCTACGAGGGCAAGCGGTTTTACCACATCTCTACCGACGAGGTGTACGGCGCACTGGAGATGACGCACCCCGAGGGCATCGAGCCGCCGTTCACCACAAAGGCATCGTCGGGGAAGCACCATCTGGCCTACGGAGAGAAGTTCTTCGTGGAGACGACCAAGTACAACCCGCACAGCCCGTACAGTGCCAGTAAGGCATCGAGCGATCACTTCGTGCGTGCCTTCCACGACACTTACGGCATGCCGACGATCGTGACGAACTGCTCGAACAACTACGGGCCGTACCAGTTCCCGGAGAAGCTGATCCCGCTGTTCATCAACAATATCCGCCACCGCAAGCCGCTGCCGGTGTACGGCAAGGGCGAGAACGTGCGCGACTGGCTCTATGTTGAGGACCACGCCCGCGCCATCGACCTGATCTTCCATAAAGGCAAGATTGCGGAGACGTACAACATCGGCGGCTTCAACGAGTGGAAGAACATCGACATCATCAAGGTGGTGATCAGGACGGTGGACCGGCTGCTGGGCAGAAAGGAAGGCGAGGACATGGACCTGATCACGCACGTCACCGACCGCAAGGGCCACGACATGCGCTACGCCATCGACTCCACGAAGCTGCAGAAGGAGCTTGGTTGGGAGCCGAGCCTGCAGTTTGAGGAGGGTATCGAGAAGACGGTGCGCTGGTATCTTGACAACCAAGCGTGGATGGACAACGTGACGAGTGGCGACTACCAGCGGTATTACGACGAGATGTACAAGAACAGGTAATACACGGATAAAATAAGAGTCAAGCTAAAATAAACGCTATTTAGAGGGAGGCAATAACATAATATTACCTCTCCTCTAATGAAATATATCAGTAAATGTGCATTTCATTCAAATGCAATCAACATAGTCGCAACAGGCTATGCGAAGAAAACATGGCCGATAATATACTTCCTTTTACTCCTTGTGATGGGAGGCAAGATCCATGCTCAGGCTATGTATGGGACAACCGGACTGCTCCATGCTCCTACCGCTGAAATGCAGAAAGACAAGACCATCCTGATAGGCGAAAGCATGATAGACCAAAATATCTATCGCAGTGGTTATTGGAACAGCCATAAGGAATATAATCCTTATACCTATAATTATTATCTGAATATCACTTTCTTTCCATGGCTGGAAGTGGCATACACTTGTACGTTAGTAAAAGGCGTTCCCGGTTGGCCGCAACAGACTTTAGGTAAGTTCGTCAATCAGGACCGTTCTTTTCACTTCCGGTTGAGGGCATGGAAGGAAGGCTGGTGGAAGTTATGGACTCCCCAAATTGTATTGGGAGCCAATGACCCTGGCAGTCATTCTGACCATGGAGGTGGAAATATTACATTTGACAATGCTGACGAAAATACTAATCATCTGACCCGTTTCTATCTTGCCGCCACCAAGCATTTCATTTTCCAACGCTGGGGAACGCTTGGCGTACATGCCTCGGTCATCCAGTTTGACGGATTGGATTTTGACAATGACCATGGTTTTACTCTTGGTGCCAACTTCCGTTTCAACAGACAAGGAGACGGCTTTTGGACAAAGGCATTGAACGGACTGAACCTGATGGGTAAATATTATGACGATGTGGTGAACGTGGGTGGCAATTATGCCGTGTGGAAAGACCGCATCAATCTGACGGCTTCGCTGTATGACGGAAAGTATTGGTCGGTGGGACTGTATTTCAGGGTGTGCTTGAAATAAAACGTGGTCCACAGCGTATTGTCAGAAGTTAAAACAATGAGTAACGCTCTCTTTTTAGCTATAGCTCATCATCATGTTGCGTAAATACCAACATACCATTAAACATTTTCTCTTTTCTGAATGGGCACAGCATTCAAGTATCATGATTCAGATGCCCACAGGAACAGGCAAAACACACTTGCTTGCTTCGGTAATTTATGACCATTTGAAAGAAGGGCAATACCAATGCGTGTGGATTGTCGCTCATCGTCGGGAACTTGTGGAGCAGATAGTGGAGACGGTGGCACGTTACGGCATATCCAAAGAGGACGGACGAGTGAAGGTGATGTCCATCCAGTGGCTATCAAGGCATTGGGAGGACGTGAAGGGTGATAATCCGAGCCTGATTGTAATAGACGAGGCGCACCATGCACTTGCAGAAAGTTATAAAGAACTGTGGCTGCGGTATCCGAATGCCAGGAAGCTGGGGATGACGGCCACGCCCTGCCGGTTGAACCGCAAGGGGTTCACGGACTTGTTTGACACGCTGATAATATCAGACAGCATCGCGGACTTCATTCGTCAAGGGTGGCTCTCCGCTTTTGACTACGTGTCCATACGCCCGAATAGTGAAGACCAGCGGTTGATAGACTGTTTAGAGAAACGGGGCGCGGACGGGGACTTTCAGGTGAAGGAAATGGACACCGTGCTGAACAGACGGCCAAGCATCGAGCGGTTGTATGCAAGCGTGCGGCAATATGCCGACGGCAAGAAAGGCATCGTGTATGCTGTCAGCATCAGCCACGCACGGAACATCGCCGAATACTATAATAATAAAGGTGTGAATGCCGTCGCTATTGACAGCAAGACGCCAGCCAAGCTGCGCAAGCAAATGGTGGAGGACTTCAGACAGGGTAAGATTCAAGTGTTGGTGAACGTGGATGTGTTCAGCGAGGGCTTCGATTGCCCGGACGTGGAGTTCGTGCAAATGGCTCGGCCTACCCTTTCGCTTGCAAAATATCTGCAACAGGTAGGACGGGGACTGCGCAAGACGGACGGCAAGGAAACCTGCATGTTGATAGACAACGTGGGGCTGTATCGTCTGTTCGGGTTACCAACCGCTTATCGGGACTGGCAGGCCATGTTCGAGGGACGGTTGGCAGGAAAAGGCTATCCAACCGCAAACGCAAGAAATGTTTCCTGTATGGCTGCCGGGCAAGAGAAAGACGAGGCTTTGAATGCGGACGGTTTGCTGGAGACGATTGTATCGCACAGACAGTTGATGGATTACCTGCAAAGCGGTTCTTCCCTGTTTGATAATAACGCTTCGCAAGCAGAAGCCCTGAAACCATATAAAGACCGTCAAAGTGGGCTTTGGGGATTGAAGCAAGGACAGACCATTACCGCCAAAGCGCAATACCGCACCGTATTTGACGTGAAAGACAATCGGGCAGCCGTAAGATTCGAAGACAACCGGGTCGGCATCGTGGATGGGAACGGGAACATACGGATGAAACTCAACCGATACCGCTACATGAAATTCCTGCCAGACGACATTGGTGCCGTGACGGACAATGCCGGACATACATTCTACATCGACTTGAAAACATCCAAGCTGTATAACGGGAAACCGGAAGTGCTGAAATATGGGAGGATTGAGATGCTGAGGGTCGGAATGGTGTATTACAGCCGCACCAAGCATGTCTATAAGAGTCCGTTGGGAATAAACAGCTTTGACTTGGTGCCACGGGGCTTCTATTTGCGGATTTACACTGGTCTGGCTGACAACTGTAAGTTCAGGCACATAGACAGCGAGGATGCTTTCCTTCATCAGGATTGTGTGTGCATCCTGACGAATGACGAAGAAGAATACTATGGATTCTGCGGCGAACTGGCAGACGGCAGCATCGTGATTACGGACGGAAAGGGAAATTACTACCACGCCATGGATGGCAAGGAAAAGCAATACATAGCCTGCGAGCACCCAAAGACACAAGATGAGGATTTTGACGTGGCGGTGTCACGACTGAAAGCGGAAGCTGAGGCGAGAGCCGCCAAGATGAGAGAGAACCTCCAACGGGAAAAAGAAAAGAAACAGCAGACGCGGCTGGCCCAAATACAAGATGTCGTTCCGTTCCAATCGGGATTGAAATGGGGGCTGAGAGCAGGCAGCCGCGTCATCGTGCCGCCCATTTACCGCAGCATACAGAACCCCGTGGGCAACTATTGTGTCGTGGAAACCAATCCCCGGCAATGGGGTATCATCAGGCTGGACGGCAAGGTGGTGGTAGAGGCACGGTACACGAATGTAGAGATAAGCAATGGCGGGACAGCCCAGTTGACCGTCTTCCCTGGAATAACAAAGACTGTGAACTTAAAATAGTCCTGAAGTTTATCTGATGCTATTTTGACATCTCCACTTTATTTGTTATTATTGCATTAAATCCAAGCATTAAAGAGAATAACATGATAACAAAAAAAACGAAACAGATATGCCTGACAACCTGAAAACGGGCATCGAAAGCCTCTCCAGGCTTTTCAAAGGATGACGTGCGTGTGCATTACAATTCCGACAAGCCTGCCACCGTGCAGGCGTTGGCATATACGCAAGGAACATACATCCACGCGGCTCCTGTCCAAGAACGGCATTTACCACATGAGGCATGGCACGTGGCTCAACACAAGAAAAGCCACCCCTAAAGGTGGCTGTCTTGCTGAACGTGTCCTTGTCGCTACCGAAAACGGAGAATAAGTCAGGACACGGAATATTACATTAATGTAATGATAGTGGGATGCCGAAGCTGCGGATGAATGAAAAGGTTTCCTCCAATCCCGTTGAGGGTTTCTCACCGGAAAATACGGGTCTTCCGCTGGATGAGCCCTTACCAGATATGAATCCGTACACCTTCTCCTGAAATTGCACGGAACATCCGCTTGTTTAATGTCGCTACCCCCATAGTCCGACACTGCAAAATTATAAAAAATCATGGATTATCCAATAGAAATAACAGGAAAAACGATAAAACAGGTCACTAAACTGAACTTATCCAACCTTGGACTGACTGAAATTCCCGAAAATGTTTTTCTTTATACGAATTTGACCAATTACTCCAGATGGGTAAAACCATAGGAAAACATATCTAACATAATCTGCCAAATATCACTGATTTATAGTTAGTTATGAATAGAGGCCGTTTTTTGATTGGATAGTTATATTTGCCTAATTTGGGATATAAAAGCACGCTTTTTGTCCCGTTTTTGTCCCGCCGTGAATTATCTTTGTAACGCTTGCAAGTGACTGATAAACAATATAGTAACAAATCCAAAAATCGGATAACACAGAAAAGAAAATGGGACGAAAGAAGAAAGAAATCAAAATTAAGGAGCCTGTCCGCATACGCGAGAAGAGGCTCAACGACGGCAATGTAAGCCTGTACCTCGACATGTACTACCGTGGCGCAAGGAAGAAAGAGGGCCTGAAACTCTACCTCGTGCCTGAAACGGATGCCGCCGCAAGGTTGCAGAACAGGAACACGCGCAAGCTGGCCGAGCAAATTAAGGCGCAACGCATCCTCGACATTCAGGAAAAGGGTCTTGTGAACTGGGAGGACGTAAAAAAGGCAAGGATGACGCTCAGCGCATGGGTGGCGAAGTACACTGCCGAGGAAAACGGCCTAAGTCCGGCCAGCATGAGATCGAAGCGGAACGCGCAGGCAAGGGTGGAACAATACCTATTATATATAGGCAAACCAAGCCTCACCCTAAAAGAGGTTGACAAGGATTTCTGCAAGGGCTTCATCGCCTTTCTGAAAACATGCACGTTCAACCAAGGCAAAAAGACATTGAGCAGTACCACTTGCCGAATATTCATGAATCGCCTTGCCGCCGCGTTAAACAAGGCCGTAAGCGAAGGACTAATAGACCGCAATCCATTCAAACTGTTGGAAACAAAGGAAAAGCCGCAGAAGTTGAACGCCATGCGTGAGTTCTTGACAATTGAGGAACTTCGCCAACTGATGGCCACGCCGTGCCGCTACGACATTGTGAAAAAGGCATTTCTGTTTTCCTGTTTCACCGGGTTACGGTACAGCGACATGATGACCTTGAAATGGAGCGAGATACACAAGGCGGCGGACGGAAAGACACTCTACATCGAGCATCAGCAGGTGAAAACCAAGAACACGGTGACGATACCGCTCTCCAACGAAGCTTTGAAATGGATGCCCCGAAAGTCAAAGGACGAAGAAAGGGTATTTCACCAGTTACGCATCACTTCTACCACAGTGGAAGTGGTGTTGGGCGAATGGATGCAGATGGCCGGAATACAGAAGCACATCACCTACCATTGCAGCAGGCATACGGCGGCGACCATGTTGCTGACCCTCGGCGCAGACCTTTACACGGTGAGCAAGATACTCGGACACCGTAGCATCCGCATGACCGAAGTCTATGCCAAGATAGTGGATAAGAAGAAAATCGAGACGATGAACCTCGTAAACAATATGTTTGTATAACCGATTAAAAGAAGAATTTTATGAAAGTAGAAATCAAAGTGAGAATGTTGACAGCCGGAAACCGCAGCTTGTATCTGGAATACTACGAAACGGGCTTCCGCAAAAGAGAGAACCTGCATCTGTACCTTGTACCCGATGACGCTCCGAACGCAAGGATGCTCAACGGGCAGACCTACCGAAAGGCGCAAGAGATACGGGCGCAGCGCATCCTCACCCCTCCGTCTTTCGCGAAGAAGAAAAAGAGGGAAGAAAACGAAGCGGCCAAGTCCATGACCTGGCTCCAGTGGTGCAGTGATTATGTGCAATGTGCCATGCTGAACGGTAACTGTAAAAAGATGATACAACACAAGGATGTCGTGCGCAGACGGATTGAGACTTATTTGAAACGAGCCAAGAAAACGGATGTCCTGCTGAAAGACGTTGATAGGGATTTGGTAAGCGGACTGTTCGGATATATGCGCAATTACCGCAACAGAAAGCAGATAAAGGCAAATGGTGGCAAGTTGGCGGCTTACACCCTCGTGCTGTTTGAAGAAACGGTAAAGGCTATTTTCAACAAAGCCGTGCGTGACGGACTGATGGCTTTCAATCCCGTTCAGGAACTTACGAGGGAGGAACATTTCCATGCGCCGGACAAGCACCGTGAATACCTTACAGCGGACGAATTGAAACGCTTTCTTGCCGTAGAGCCGCAAACCTTTATGGAAGAAGTTGTGCAGAGGGCTTTTGGTTTTTCCTGCATGACGGGGCTTAGGCTCGGCGACATGCAACGGTTGCGGTGGAGCGACATTAAGGACGTAAACGGTGTACAAACGGTGTCGGTCATTCAGCACAAGACCAAACGGCCAGTTGCTGTGCCGCTTAATGCGCTGGCTCTGTCCTTGCTTCCGCCACGACCCGAAAACGGGGAGGATGGTATCATCTTTCCGTTGGTGAAGAAGCCCGACAACGTGGCGAAGTACGTGCGCCGCATCAAAAACAAGGCAGGGATAGAAAAGGACTTTACCTATCACAGCAGCCGCCATTCGGCGGCAACGTTGGCGATAACGGCAGGTGCGGAACTATACTCTGTCAGCAAGATTTTGGGTCATGGCAGCATCGCATCCACGCAAGTTTACGCAAAGGTAAATATGGAGAAAAAGGTTGAAGCGATGAACCTGACAAACGGTGTGTTCTAACTTGAATGATAGTTCAAACAAGGGGTGTTGAAATGACATCCCCCTATGTTTGAAGTGGAAGTTGTTTAGGGGGCGCTAAATCAACGCCCCCCTATAATTATTCAAATTTATGGAGAAGAAAAACATTTTTGCAAAAACACAACTCGTTGGTTGTGCTTTCTTGAATATTTGTATTACCTTTGCATTCAGACAAGATAAGGTAATCTTTCAATGAATACAACGACAGATAAAATGCCTTGTATGGCTTTGGAAGCTGTAAGGCAGGAAACTGATGTGAAACAGGATAAAAAGGATTGGGCGGAATATTCGCAGTTGATTGCCACCGCCATGTCAAAACGGATGACGGAACTCGGTTTGACGCAACAGATGCTTGCCGAAAAGATGAACTGCACCCAGCAATACATATCCAAAGTGCTGAAAGGCAAAAAGAATATGTCGTTGGAAACCATCTGTAAGATAGAAAACGCATTGGGCATTGAGATTATCAGAAGTCTGAACGATAATAAGTAACACAAAAAGGCAGAACAGGAATATGTCTATACAAAGTGAAGCGGCATTGGAAGCCGGACTTATCGCCACGCTCCAGCAAATGGACTATGAATATGTCCAGATTGCCGAGGAAGAGAATCTTCAAGCCAATTTCAAGCGGCAGTTGGAGATACACAACCATAAGCGGTTGGCAGAGCATGGCCGTACCGAATTTACGGATGAGGAATTTGACAAGATACTCATCTACCTTGAAGGAGGCACCCGCTTTGAAAAAGCGAAGAAGCTCCGCGACCTTTATCCGCTTGAAACGGCGGACGGTAAACGCATCTGGGTGGAGTTCCTTAACCGCCAACAGTGGTGTCAGAACGAATTTCAGGTTTCCAACCAAATTACGGTGGAAGGACGTAAGAAATGCCGTTATGATGTGACCATTCTTATAAACGGTCTGCCTTTGGTACAGATTGAATTGAAACGCCGGGGCGTAGAGTTAAGGGTAGCATACGACCAAATCCAACGTTATCACAAAACTTCTTATCATGGTTTGTTTGACTATATCCAACTGTTTGTTATTTCCAACGGTGTCAACACACGCTATTTCGCCAACAATCCCAACGGTGGTTATAAGTTCACGTTCAACTGGACGGATGCGGCCAATGTGCCGTTCAATGAATTGGATAAGTTCGCAGCCGCATTTTTAGAGAAATGTACGCTCGGCAAAATCATAGGCAAATACATTGTGCTGCATGAGGGTGACAAGTGCCTGATGGTGCTTCGTCCGTACCAATTCTATGCCGTGGAGAAAATTTTGGATAAGGTAAAGAACTCCAACGACAACGGCTATATATGGCATACAACAGGAGCCGGAAAGACATTGACTTCATTCAAGGCGGCACAGCTTGTTGCGGAGTTGGATGATGTGGATAAGGTGATGTTCGTGGTTGACCGCCACGACCTCGACACCCAAACCCAATCGGAATATGAAGCCTTTGAGCCGGGTGCGGTGGACGGCACGGACAATACGGACGAATTGGTGAAACGCTTGCACAGCAACTCCAAGATAATTATCACCACCATACAAAAGCTCAATGCCGCAGTCAGCAAGACATGGTACAGCAACAAAATTGAAGCCATACGCCACTCACGTATCGTGATGATATTCGATGAGTGCCACAGAAGTCACTTCGGGGAAAGTCACAAGCGGATAATGAAGTTCTTTGACAACGCCCAAGTGTTTGGCTTCACTGGTACTCCCATCTTCACGGAAAATGCCGTTGACGGGCATACCACCAAAGAGATATTCGGCAACTGCCTGCACCAATACCTTATCAAGGATGCCATAGCCGATGAAAACGTGCTGGGCTTTCTTGTGGAGTATTATCACGGAAGCGAAGAAGTGGAAAAGGGCAATGCCAACCGCATGGAGGAGATAGCCAAATTCATCCTTAATAATTTCAATAAGTCAACCTTTGACGGTGAGTTTGATGCTCTGTTTGCCGTGCAATCCGTACCGATGCTTATCCGCTATTACAAGATATTCAAGTCGTTGAAGCCGAAAATCCGTATCGGCGCAGTATTTACATACGCTGCCAACAGCAGCCAGGACGATGAACAGACGGGAATGAATACGGGGCAGTATGTCAGCGAAAGCACAGGCGAGGCGGACGAACTGCAAGCCATCATGGATGACTACAATGAAATGTTCGGCACAGCGTTCACGACCGAGAATTTCCGCGCCTACTACGATGACATCAACCTACGCATGAAAAAGAAACGGGCGGATATGAAACCGCTTGACCTCTGCCTTGTCGTGGGTATGTTCCTTACGGGCTTTGACAGCAAAAAGCTCAATACGCTCTATGTGGATAAGAACTTGGAGTATCACGGATTACTGCAAGCATTCAGCCGTACTAATCGTGTGCTGAATGAGAAAAAGCGTTTCGGTAAAATTATATGCTTCCGTGATTTGAAAAGCAATGTTGATACGGCCATCAGGCTTTTCAGCAACTCCAACAATCCCGAAGAAATAGTACGTCCTCCGTTTGAGGAAGTAAAAAAGGAATACCAGCAGTTGGCAACTGACTTTTTGCAGAAATACCCGGAGCCAAGCAGCATAGACCTATTGCAGAGTGAAAAGGACAAGAAAGACTTTGTGCTGGCTTTCCGCGACATTATTCGTAAACATGCAGAAATTCAGATATACGAGGATTACAGCGATGATGCGGACGACCTCGGCATGACCGAACAGCAGTTCATGGACTTCCGAAGCAAGTACCTTGATATTCACGATACGTTTATCTTAGTTGACACTGTTTCACCCACCAAGCCGTGGAATGATGAAACGCCGGGTGATGAAAGGTTGGAGGATGTGGATTTCTGCCTTGAACTCCTGCACAGCGACATTATCAATGTAGCTTATATCCTTGAACTGATTGCCAACCTTGACCCGTATAGCAATGACTATGCAGAGCGGCGCAAGAACATCATTGACACGATGATAAAGGATGCCGAAATGCGTAACAAGGCGAAACTCATTGACGGCTTCATCCAAAAGAATGTGGATGATGATAAGGAGAACTTCATGATGCAGCGGCAAAAGGCGGACGGTACAAGTGAACTGGAAGAACGATTGAATAACTATATCACGACCGAGCGCGAAAAGGCCGTGAACTCTTTGGCACAGGACGAGGGACTTTCTTCTGATGTATTCGACCATTACTTGAAAGAATATGACTACCTGCAAAAAGAGCAGCCGGAAATCATACAAAAGGCTCTCAAAGAGAAGCACCTCGGACTGATTAAGACACGAAAGGCTTTGACAAGGATAATGGATAGGTTGCGCAGTATTATCAGAACTTTTAGTTGGGATTAAATTATGGACGAAAATGTTTTTCTTGTAAAGTGGTATGGCCCATTTACTACTTCAGAGGAAGAAAGATTATGGGAAAAAGAACAATCATTCAAGTGTTCTTTATATTTACTACATGGCAAATTAAAATACGCAAAGTCACGTGAAGTCTATTATTGCGGGGAATCCACACGGAACGTATATAAAAGACTTTGTGATAAAGGGCACCATATCGCCGAGATAAAAGAGCGTTTGAACTCAATTTATGTAGGTCGTATATCCAACATCAAACATCCTACAAGAAGCCAAATAATGTTAGTAGAAAAGACTATTACAGCATATTTGGCTGAAGAGCTTGGAGAGCAGAATCTACTTAATGCAACAAATTTCTATTATTCAAGCCAAAATGTATATGTAATTAACGAGTGGTGGAAAATAGATGGTGAATCCATGTGGGCACGTCAACCCATAAATGCACCATCCCATATTGTGCCAGATGTAATATGCTCTCATTGTACGGAGAACAAAGATATAGAGCTGTATGGTTGTAAGAAAATGAAACGGTTGTAACCAATAAAATCTCAACAATGAAGTTAGGCAAATTAGAACAAGTAACAGACCTCCGCTCTGTTTGGAAGCACGAAGCTAAGGATTTCACTCCTTGGCTGGCCAAAGAAGAAAATTTAGAGATTCTTAGTGAAGCGGTGGGCATAGATATAGTTGTCGAAGAACAGGAATCCAATGTAGGCGATTTTAGTGTTGACCTGTACGCTACAGAGGAAGGGACAGGGCGGCGAATTATCATAGAGAACCAACTGGAAGAAACTAATCACGACCATTTGGGTAAGATTATTACGTATGCTTCGGGTAAAGATGCGGAGGTGATTATTTGGATTGTCAAGAAAGCACGTGACGAGCATAAACAAGCCATAGAATGGCTGAATCAACATACAGATGACAAATTTGAGTTTTTCCTAATAGAGATTGAATTATGGAAAATCAACGATTCTGAACCAGCTCCTAAGTTCAATATCGTAGAACGCCCCAATAATTGGGCAAAGGCTATGAAAAAGACTGCTGGACTTTCGGAAACTGAAAGTCTGCAACTCGCTTTTTGGGAACAATTCAACAATGAAGCTCCCAAATATTCTGCTTTTATGAAGAATTTCAAATTACGAAAGCCGCAAGCTCAACATTGGTATGACCTTGGGATGGGGTCATCCGCATATCATCTTTGCATGACATTGAATACTAAAAATAACAGTCTATCTGCAGGATTGTATGTTCACGAAGACAAAGAAATTATTGCAAAATTCAAGGCTAATGAAGAACTTGTCACCAAGATTTTAGGTATATCAGACCAAAATGAAATCGAATGGCGTTTGAATGATAACAAAAAGTCAAGTCGTTTCTTAGTCCTTCATTCTATGGGAGATATGAATGACAAAGATAATTGGAATAGAGGCTGTGCATGGCTTTGTGACATGTGCATAAGAATAAAACAAGTAGTTAAAGAGATACTAAAATAGATATGAGCGAAGAATTACAACAGAAACTCCGTGACCAACTTTGGGAAGTGGCCAATAAGTTGCGCGGTAATATGTCGGCCAGTGATTTCATGTATTTCACTTTGGGCTTCATCTTCTACAAATACCTTTCGGAGAAGATAGAGGCATACGCCAACAATGCTTTGGTGGATGATGAAGTGTCATTCAAAGAATTGTGGACTATGGAGGGCGAGGATGCCGCCGAACTGCAAGAGGAACTGAAGAAGCAATGCTTGGAGGGTGTCGGCTACTTTATCGAACCGACTTACCTTTTTTCATCGGTAATAGACCGAATAAAGAAGAAAGAGAATATATTGCCCATTCTTGAACGCTCGTTGAAGCGCATCGAGGATAGCACATTGGGACATGACAGTGAGGAAGATTTTGGAGGTCTGTTCTCTGATATTGACCTCGCTTCACCGAAATTAGGCAAGACGGCTGATGACAAAAATACCCTCGTCAGCAATGTATTGTTGGCTTTGGACGATATAAAGTTTGGTGTGGAGGCATCGGAAGAAATAGACATTCTTGGCGATGCCTACGAGTATATGATTGGCCAGTTTGCCGCTGGAGCCGGAAAGAAAGCCGGGGAGTTCTACACGCCACAGGAAGTCAGTCAGATATTGGCAGAAATCGTATCTATTGGTCATGCGCGGCTTCGGAATGTGTACGACCCGACTTGCGGTAGCGGCTCGTTGCTTCTTCGTGCGGCGAAGGTCGGTCACGCGGTGGATATTTACGGACAAGAGAAGAATCCGACCACTTACAACCTTGCCCGAATGAATATGCTGCTGCATGGCATTAAGTTCAGCAATTTCAAGATAGAGAACGGTGACACGTTGGAATGGGATGCCTTTGGTGATAAGCAGTTCGATGCGGTAGTGGCAAATCCTCCTTTCTCCGCAGAATGGAGTGCCGCAGACAAGTTCAATAACGATGACCGTTTTAGCAAGGTCGGACGGCTCGCGCCGAAGAAAACAGCCGACTACGCCTTTATCCTCCACATGATTTACCACTTGAATGAGGGTGGCACGATGGCTTGCGTAGCTCCGCATGGTGTATTGTTCCGTGGCAATGCAGAGGGCGTAATACGCCGTTTTCTCATAGAGAAGAAGAACTACATTGATGCCATCATTGGTTTGCCTGCCAATATTTTCTATGGTACAAGCATACCGACTTGCATCCTTGTGTTTAAGAAGTGCCGCAAAGAGGATGACAACATCTTGTTCATTGACGCAAGCAAGGAGTTTGAAAAGGTCAAAACTCAGAACAAGCTCCGTCCTGGGCATATTCAGAAGATAGTCGAAACGTACCGTGACCGCAAGGAAATAGAAAAGTACAGCCATCTTGCCACACTGCAAGAGGTGGCCGACAACGACTATAACCTGAATATCCCTCGTTACGTTGATACCTTTGAGGAAGAAGAACCGATTGACATCAAGGCGGTAATGGCAGAAATCAAGGAGTTGGAGGCTAAACGTGCCGAGTTGGATAAGGAAATTGAAGTGTATCTGAAAGAATTGGGAATCGTATAATTCTGAATGTGAAATTTGAAGTCGCAAATTGTGACATCAAGATTGATAAGCTATGGCAAAAGAAAGGGAAAAGATAGAAAGCAAGGCAAGCGAATCGGTCGCAAATTGCGACCAGTTGCCAGAGGTTATTGACATAAAGCCGATGATTCGGGTAATCAGAGGCCAGCAAGTCATGCTTGACAGGGATTTGGCTCAGTTGTACGGAGTGGAAACTAAGCGTCTTAATGAACAGGTAAAACGCAATATTGAGCGATTCCCTGATGACTTCATGTTCCAACTCAGCAAGGATGATGTTGAAATCTTGAAGTCGCAAAATGCGACCTCAAGTTGGGGCGGCGACAGAAGATTGCCTTACGCTTTTACGGAGCAAGGCATTGCCATGCTTAGCTCTGTCTTGAAATCCCAAACTGCCGTAGATGTGAATATTCGCATCATGAGAGCTTTTGTGTCAATGCGCCGTTTCATAGCAACCAATGCCCAACTGTTCCAACGGCTTGAAACGATAGAATATCATCAACTGGAAATGAAACAGCATCAAGAAGTAACGGATAAGCGCATTGATGAAGTATTCAAGCGACTGGACGCAAACATTCCTCCCATACAGGGCATATTCTATGACGGGCAAGTGTTTGATGCTTACCGTTTCGTGTCCGATTTAATGCGAAAAGCCATGCGTTCAATCGTGCTTATTGATAACTATGTGGATGACACTGTGCTTACCTTGCTCGACAAAAGGGGAAATGGAGTGACGGCAACCATCTACACGCAACGTATCAGTAGCCAGTTCCAGTTGGATGTTGACCGCCATAACGCCCAATATCCGCTCATAGAGATAAAGCAATTCAACAAAGCACACGACCGCTTCTTGCTCATTGACGATGAAGTATACCACATCGGAGCATCCATCAAGGATTTAGGTAAAAAGTGGTTTGGTTTCACCTTGATGCGTGACATCACGGCAACCGAACTTATCAATAAAATTAAAGAATGATGACTATGGCTGATAATAAAGATAAGAAAGTCCTTAATGTTCCGGCTTTGAGATTCCCGGAGTTTAGTGGGGAATGGAATACTTCTTCCATTGAAGAACAATTTGAACTCTATTCCGGAAACACACCAAGCAGGATGGATAAAAAACAATTTGATGGTACAGTCAACTGGATTACAAGTGGGGAACTCAAAGAGCACTATATTGCAGATACGAAAGAGAAGATTTCAGATGAAGCCGTTAAGAGTAATAATCTCAAACTACTTCCAGTTGGTACATTTGTTATAGCAATATATGGCCTTGAAGCAGATGGTGTACGAGGAACTTGCTCTATCACGGCAAGTGAATCAACAATCAGTCAAGCATGTATGGCTTTTATATCAAAGAAAGATATTGCAAATGAATTTCTTTATGCTTGGTATAAAAAGCATGGCAATGTCATAGGTATTAGATATGCACAAGGTACTAAGCAACAAAATCTTAGCTATGATATTATTGAGAAATTCAATATATCATATCCATGTATTGAAGAGCAGAAAAAATTGATTCGTTTTATTTCATTGATAGATGAGCGTATCGCTACCCAGAACAAAATCATTGAGAAACTTGAAACCTTAATTAAGGGGATTGTTGAATTGGCATTTAGTCATGCTGCAACATCTAACACACTCGGATGTTATATCACACAGATTTCACAGCGCAATAAAACGGGCAAAGATTTACCCGTACTGTCTGTGAGCAATAAACATGGTTTTGTTGAGCAGTCAGAACAGTTTGAAGATAGGATTATTGCAAGTGATGACACAAGCAATTACAAAATAGTGGACATTAACGACTTTGCTTATAACCCAGCACGAATAAATGTGGGGTCTATTGCACGACTTAAAGACAAAGAGTGCGGGATTGTAAGCCCAATGTATATTTGTTTCCGCACATCAAAGGATATATTGCCTGAATATCTTGAATTGTTTTTCAAAACAGTCACATTCTCATTTGAAGTTGGGAAACGTTTGGAGGGAAGTGTCCGATTGTGCCTATCGTATGAAAGTCTTTGTGAAATCGTAATCCCTATTATATCCATAAGAGAACAACAATCTTTGGTGAAAATGGTAACAACATTCCATTCCAAACTTGATGTAGAAAAAGGCTTTCTAAGCAGTTACCAATCACAAAAACAATGTCTGCTGTCACAGATGTTCATATAAACATTTGTGTTAATAGCCATTGTTTTTGTGCCTCATAAGCTGTTTTAATTCTTATGGCAGATGTTATTCGGGCTTGTAATATCGATATAGCATTACCTATTTTTTCCTGTTTGCTTAATGGTGGTATTTTGAATGTAATCTGTTCAAAAGCCTCCATGTTCAAATTGCGCCTAACTATACTTGCTCCTTGCTCCGATACGAGCATATAATTGTATAAGGCACGATGTGTTTTCAATAGGGTCGCAATATATCGTTTGTCTAAATTTTCTGCAATTGAAAATACCTTGTAGGAGGGGGATACTATTCCTACTTCAAAGTTATCATTATAATTGACATTACCCATCCACAAGTTTTGAGGACTCAACACCACATCGTGAAGACGAATAATTTTATAACCAACATTATTTTCACTTGCAATATCCTTTGAAAAGTATTCCCGTTGTGAGAATATACCCTTGACGGTAGAACTTAGAACTTCATACTGATTATTTATTACAGTCCGTTCTCTACGCTCTATCAAAATATCTCCAAGTTGAATAGCTGTGCCATTAACTGTATATAACGACTTATTGCAAATCCCCTTAATTAAGGTTTCAAGTTTCTCAATGATTTTGTTCTGCAACTTAATACGTTCATCTAACATTGATAGGAATTTTGCAATTTTCCTTTGTTCTGTATTTGTAGGAATGGAAAAAGCATACTTTTTCATTTGGTTTTTATCTCCACGTGGCATCTTTACTCCTTTTACGCCACTCATGACATAATTGATAAACCTATCTGATGCTATGACATAGTATAAGAAATGCTGGTCGCATTTATCTCCTCGTAAAACAAAAACGTCTGCACTACATCCACCTTTTCTATCTGAAAACCAAACTTTTTTCAAATAAGGACGTATGTTAGATAGTAAAATATCTCCTTTCTGATATTCTATTACATTCGTATTTGTTGGTATAGAGGAAGAATACTGTATGCCTTCAAAATTCTGCAATATATTTTCGGTCGAAATATAATTGTTATTGTTTAGCAAGTCTGATGAAATCCGCTTTTTCTGAAACTCTGCCACATCTTCTAAATGGACAGATTTCCATTCTCCCGTAAACTCCGGGAATCGCAAAGCCGGAACTAACCACACTATATTTCTCTAATTATAAGAACCAATTATTTAGAAATCATGATTCATAAAACAGTTAGAGAAATTGCGGCAGCTTGGAAAGAGTACAAGCGACCTTATGTAAAGCAGTCCACGATGGCGGCTTATGTGTTAATCTTGGAGAACCACGTCCTTCCATATTTCGGGGACGGTGATTCACTCCACGAACAGGAGGTGCAGGCATTCGTCTTGCAAAAGTTGGGAAACGGATTGAGTGTCAAAACCGTCAAGGACATTCTGATAGTCCTTAAAATGGTAATGAAATTTGGGGTCAAAAATGAGTGGATGACCTATTATGAATGGGATATAAAGTACCCCACGACCTCCACCAACAAGGAACTGGAAGTGCTGTCTGTTGCCAATCACCGAAAGATTCTGAACTACATCCAAAGTCACTTCACTTTTACCGGGCTTGGCATCTATATCAGTCTTAGTACCGGGCTGCGCATCGGAGAAATTTGCGCATTGAAGTGGAGCGACATCAATGTAACGGACGGCACAATAACAGTAAGTCGCACCATTGAGCGCATCTATATCATTGAGGGAGAGAAAAAGCATACAGAACTTATCATCAACACGCCTAAAACCAAAAACTCCTGCCGCGAAATTCCTATGAGCAAGGAATTGTTGGCTATGATTAAACCGTTGAAAAAGGTAGTCAATGAAGATTTCTATGTGCTTACCAACGATGAACGTCCAACAGAGCCACGCACATATCGCAACTATTACAATGGTTTGATGGTGAAGCTCGACATCCCCAAACTGAAATATCACGGCTTACGTCATAGCTTTGCCACCCGTTGCATTGAAGCCGGATGCGACTATAAAACTGTCAGCGTATTGTTGGGTCACTCCAACATTTCAACCACGCTCAACCTTTACGTCCATCCTAACATGGAACAAAAGAAACGTTGCATTTCCAAAATGTTCAAATCATTGGGAAAGTAGAAGTTGTATTCATCTTCTGAATATAGCCCATAAGATTACGGCGAGATAACTGATAGCCAAAACTATCACAACGAGTATTAGCCAACGGTTGGAAAGCCAAATGCCTTCATTGCTTTGGAGGTGTTTGGCCATTTTGATGCTGTGCTTCTCCAACAGCTCTTCTTCGGCCTTGATGTGTTTGGCTGTGCATTGATGTACTTTCGCCAGTTCATCGGTGCCGATTTTGGCATGGATGACGGTGTGCTGTTCCGCCTTGACAATGGCACGGTTGATGCCGTCCACGATATTGTCCGCACTGTCCTTTGCCGCAACCAAGGCATTGAAGGCAGTTCGTTCACGTTGGGCGGTATGCTTCAAGCTGCCGTGTATGTCATACAACTCTTCCTTGAGCGCATTGATTTCTTTCAGCAGATTGCGAAATTCGATTAGTTGGCAGTTGATTTCCTGAAGCAGTCCTTCAAGTTCCTGCCTGTCCTGTTCCAACTCATCTTCGGGTGTATAATTGGCAAGCCTCTCACGGAGAGCCGCCGTATCGGGTTGTTTCATTGCATTACTGTTTTTTAGGTTTGTCATTTGCGTTTTATTCCGCCTTTGGGATGTCTGCCGATTCTGTTTGAAGCGGCTTGTGCACATCTTCGGGCAAACTCAATCTCATCCTCTTTCGGGTCGCGTCCCCATTTGAGGTCTGACTGAGAGCCGCCACCACCTCCACCTGATGTCACCTCATAGGGGGATGCTATAAGGGTGAAGTAAGCCATAGCCAAGTTCTGCAAATCCTGCCAGTTGGCCAGTTCCCGGTAGTCGAACTCATCATTGAAGAAGTCAAGCACCTTGTCAGGGAGATAACGCTTGTAGGCCTTGCCGTCATAATCAAACTCCGTAGGTTGGCTGTTCGGCTTATAGGTCGTGTAGCCCTCGAATATAGGATTACTTTGCCGTATAACAGGCTGTGGCTTTTGTTGCGTACCATTGGGAACGGACGGCGTCGGTAAAACAGGCTGTTTGGTAGCAGTGCGGACTTGTTGCGCCTTGTCTTGATGCAGTTTCTCCCATGTCTGCTTGATATGTGATGCGGTCAGATTGCGCCCCTTACCAAGTTCCGATGCCTTGAATTTCGTGTTACCTTTAAGAAGCACATAACCACGAATGACATCTTTCTTATCCTTACGCAGATATAGCTCGTAACCTTTGGCGGCAAGCCGTTCCTTGTAACCGTCCCATGACCATCTGTCAAGCTCGCGCAAGGCTTCCATACAGTCGGTACTTACTTGGGGTATGTTCGTTTCATGTATGTGCATGGCTGTAGTCCATCTCCTTTGCCTTGCAATCATTTCCGCCGCCCGTTGTGCGCGCAGGTGTATGGCATGGTCATTGTTGATGTTCCCGTCCTCGTCCACGCGGCTGATGATGGCATGAAGGTGCGGTATGCCACTCTTAGATTCCTCATGCAGCCACACGGATGATTTGCTGCCTGATATGTTCGTCCTGCTGGAAACTACCTTGCCGTACTTGTCGCGGATTTCCTGAATGTCGAAAGCGGCGGCGAAATCCTGCCACAGTTGCTGCCAATCCTCCAAAGTGAAGTCCTTGGTATGCTCCATCGCCGGGCTTATCTCCATGCGGATGACATTGTTCCTGATATTCGGGTGGTTCATCGCGGCGAACTTCATTTCCGTAAAAATGCCTGTCGCGTCCATGCCTTGCGACATGAAGTTGTCACAGATACGGGTAATCCTTTCGGGGTGTTTCTTGTTTCTCGATTCACCCGACACATACAGCATCGCCCTTATACCGTGGGCTACGGCCTTTGCCTTGGCTATCATGCTCCGTCCTCCTTCGCTTCTTCATTTGTTGTCCCTGCCGGATAACTGTTGGCCGTCTGTGCGGACTGCAAGAAGTCGGTGACACGGTTCGTGATATACGCCACTTTCTCGTACCATTCAAGCATGGTCGGCTGTTGGCGGAAAAGGCGTATCTTCTCATTGTCACTTAACCCATGCAAAGCATTGGCAAAGTTCACCATGTCCGTCCTGCAAGCCGCAAGCTGCCGCAAACCATCCAATGCCGCATTGGAAAGCCTCAATCTTGGTTTGTAGCCGAGTGCCCTCGCACGGATGAAGTCACTGCGTGTCATACCGCATTGGTCGGCGGAACTCTTGATTTGTGCAAGCTCCTGTTCCGTGACTTTGGTGACAACCACCTTGTCACGCCTTGTAACGGGCTTCTCCTGTCCGGATTGCTGCTTGGAAGTATCTTCTTTATGTGCCATAACTAATGTCGCTGAAATAATCGTAAAACGGTATCTACAAAAGGGATGGTGCGAGCCTGCGAGCGGCAAGGACAACGGGCTGTCAGATCGCCCAGAGAGTGTCGTGGTAATATCGTCCGAAGGCGGTAATACCTCGGCATATCTCGCAACTGAACGCTGACGCTTTACGCCATTCCTCCCTTACGTTAGCCATTGGAAAGCCCTGTATGCGCCGGATGGTTTGCCGGATAGAGGGACAACGGAATAGTGGGAAATCAGCCAATCAGTCCGTTTGCCGCCATTCAGAGCGGTTCTGTCCTTTCCCTTTGTTTGTGGATGAACGGGTTGGAAACTACGCTGCCATCCTTTGCCATCCACTGCAACAGGCACGGGAATGTCATCACAGATGCAACCCTTGAACGGTAGGTGTCTATGAGTTCCAGCCTTTCCAACTCGTCCAACAGGCGGCGGATGCGCTTCCTGCCCATATTCCATTGCGTTGAAAGCAGTTCCTCGGAATACTGCGCCTGACCGACTGAAAGCATAAGCGGTCTGTGGAAACCTTTGGCCGTACCGTCCGCAAGAGCCATCCTTGCCAAGAGGTCGCCAAACAATGTGAAGTTGCCGATTTCCCTGCCGTCATCATCCGTTGTTGTCCCGTGCAACCATTGCAATGCTCCTGCGGAGAATATGAACGCAAATGTTTCAATCCCTGTCGGGCGCAAGAAACCGTATTTTTCCTTGTCCATAAAATTTTGTTGTTATAAGTGTGATATAAATGTGATGCTTTTGCTGTAAGAGTGGAATGAAGCCGTACAAGTGTATGTACGGAATTGCCTGTTTAGTATTTCGTTGTACCCTGTACGGCTTCATCCTTTTGTGTAATGCCTAAGTGGAAAATTGTATTGCCGACAAGCAGCATCCGTCCAAAAAAGTGTTCCAATCCGAAATAAGGGAAGAAAAGGAACGGGATGCAGCCATAGACTTGTCTGATTTTACATTGGCACTTGGATTTTCCAATCTACATACAATTACTTTCCTGCGCCGCTGGTGCCAGTATTATTAGGGAACGGTTGCCCCGATGCAGGACGCTTGTCAAGTGAGGTAACTGCCCGGCTGATGTCGGTCGCGTCCACGGCGATGGAAAGCAATGACCTATTCACCGTGACTAATTGCCGCTTGTCGCAAAACTCCGACACACGTTCCAACAGTTGAAACGCACGGTTGAGCCGATGTTCCTGCGCATTGTCCGCAGTCATACGCTCGTTGTCCTTTCCGCTGTTGAGATAGCGGTTGAGCGCAAGGCGGTCATCCGATGAAATGTTTGTTGCCGTGGCCTTGCCGTCAGCGATGGCGATGCTCACGCGCAATGCGTCCGCCTCGTAAACGCTCAGGCTTTCCAAAAACGAGCGGATGGCCAACACATCCTTTCCGCTGGTTTCACGTTTTCTACTCTCGTACTTCTTCCCTGTGGAAACGATCGAAGCTGCTCCGGCCTGTTCCAAATTTCTGTTCTCTTCCATTTTACTTTAATTTTAGTGTGAATGATAATGGTTTACTGCCTTTCGTTCATTTCCTGAATCTTGGCGGCTGCTTCCTCCTTGATTTCGTCAACGGACTTCGACTTTGCGCCACGCACCCAATCAAGCAAGGCTTTCTTCTCAAAGAAGATGAGTTTTCCCGAAGGCTTGAAATAGGGCAAGTGGTTCTCATGTGTCATCTTGTAAAGAGTGCTTTTGGCTATGCCGAGAAAGGTTGCCGCTTCCTCCAGATTCAATACATCCTTGGCCGCATAGCAAAGGTTCTCCAATCGGTTCACCCGTTCTTGGAGTTCAATAATCCTGCGTTCCTGTTCGAGGTTCATTTTCGAGTTTCTGTTTTCCGTCATAATCGTTCTATTTTATTGTCTTGTTAATCAATTTCGGTCGCAAATGTATATGGTTTGATTTGTAATTCGGATAAATTAGAATGGGATAATTGCCTGAATTATAATCATTTAATTCTTTGAAAATCAGCGATTTTATGGCATTGTACAAAGTCTGCATTGTCGCATTGTCCGGCGATTGTCCCATGTCGCATTTTTGAATAACACGTTGATTAAACATCTATTTGGAAGCACTAAAACCGGCAAACGGCTTGGACACTTCCGATGTGCATTGTACAGCGGTGAAGTTGCCATAGTGTACAAAAGCTGCAAAACAGATTTTAACAGGGCTTTTACACCCAATCGCAGAAATGGAGTACCGATATTTGATGTATCTTCTTGAAAATGCCCAATTCCTCGGAAAGTATTGTTTGACAGCATATTTGTAGTAATTTTATGGGGTTATGCTTGGTATTCACGGGACAAAATCGTACCTTTGCGTCGTGAAAAGGTATCTACGGTAAGGGATGTCCGACAAAGAGCGTTCTTGATTTTATTTTCCAGTGGTTTTGTCCCGTTTTTGTCCCGTCAGGGATTTGTATCACGATACAAAGTTTTACAATGTCGCTGAATGTCAATGTTTTGCGAATGGTAAAAGTGAGAAAAATGCGCTAACCACCAGAACCACCAAACTGACACTAAGCGGCAATCAAATACGGAACATACCGAAAGACATCTTAAAATTAAGGAAGTTGAAAACCATCGACTTGTCTAAAAACGAGATCAAGACATTGCAAAGCGCCTTGTTCAAACTGCCGAATTTAAGGACACTCAATCTTTATTGTAATAACATTACCGCTTTACCGAAACAGTTTTATGACTCTTCTATAACGTGCCTGATAGTCGGTCACAACAGGCTAACGGCGGTGGATTTTAAGAAACTGCACAACATCGAATCGTTAGACTTGACATACAACCAATTAACCTCCATTCATATAGGAGCGGAAGCCAAGGAGTTGAAGGTGTTGAGAATTAAAGGAAATTCTTTGGAAAATTGTTCTATAGACCAAGCTGTGAGAAATCAGTTAAGCTACATAGACGTTGACATTAATAAATATGACAATAATAAACTATCCATCATGAAAGCAGCAGAAAGTATCGTTAAAAAAGGTACAGGAATTCATCACATATTTATAAGTTACTCACACGATGATGCCAAATGGCTGGAAAAATTGAAGAAACACCTGTAAGGGGCTGAAAAACTATTATGATTTTGATGAATGGGACGACCAAAGGCTCAAGGCTAGCGATGAATGGGAAAAGGAAATATCAGAAGCGTTGGAACGTTCAACAATAGCCATCTGCCTTGTGTCCGCTTCATTCATGGCTTCCGACTATATTATGGGAAACGAACTGCCACCCTTGTTCAATAAGGCCAATCATAACGGCACAAAAATAATACCTTTGATGGTCAGTGCCTGTGGCGTATTTGAAGACTGTTGGCTGTCAAAATATCAAGCTGCAGGCAGCCCGCAAAAAACTCTTTCCGAATGTACGGACGCAGAAGTCGAACGTCGACTGGCAAATTTGATGAGAGACCTCAAAGAACTGATCAAGTAATCCTGCTATATTAAAGAACTAAATGCCATTCCCTATTCCTGTTATCAGGAACAAGGAGTGGCATTTTCTTTATCCGGCCATTCATGTATAAAGTGTTCATTGCTGAATACATTAAAATATAATATATTTTTTACTTTCTGGAACTTTTCATCAAAAGGATTACAGCATTGTACAACCAACGCTTAACACGAGGTCGGTAGCTCACGTTCAATCTGTTCCATCAACCGTTTATACGAGCACTTTCTCTCCCTTTCATCAATCAGTGACACTCATCGAGATAGGTACAAGTCATATTTGCCTTAATTTTGCGCGAGAAAATCAACAGAAATATCTTTAAGGAGAAAGGTAAAATACAAGCAGGATTTCTTGCATAAATGGAAAAGATTGTTTAACTTAGTAGTCTAATAATCAAAGGTATGGAGTACATTGTATTACTGGCTTTTGCCTATATTCTTTTGAAATTGTGCGGGAAAATGCTAAGGCATTTCCTATCGCCGGAGACAACCGCTTTCTGGTTGGTTGTCATCGGGTTGTGCCTGTTCGGGTTGGAATGGGCCGGATTATTGTTGATAGCGTGGCGGTACATTGTGATACCGATTGGAATATATTATGAGAGGCATCCGGGGCGCAGGTATAACAGGAAAAGCCATGGAAATTCAAATATCAACCGGGCGGTCATGTGGCTGATACCCGTATTCTGGTCGTTCCTGATAGCAAGGATGTTCTTGTCGGGAAAGACCTATAAGCCGGGGATGAATGAATATGACTACGAGCAGTTCTTAAAAGGAAATGGAAAGTAAGCTCAGCCGATTGTCAGACGTGCCAATGCTTCTTCACGGGTTTCCTTAATCAACTGAAGCAAGATGGCCGGGTCAATGTGCTTCTTGCCGTATTTGGCGGTGATGTGCAAGTGCGGACCGGTACTACGCCCCGTGTTGCCACTGATAGCCACTACTTCTCCTGGTAAGACCTGTGCGCCTTTCTTTGCCAATGTCTTTGAAAGATGGCAATAGCTGACAGTGTAGTCACCGTGACGGAGGACAATGTAATTGCCAGAACGCTTATCAGAAGATACTTTTATGACCTCGCCAGGCATCATGGCATAGACCTCCTCGCTGTTTGCCCGCAAGTCCAACCCTTTGTGGTTGCTACGTTTGCCTGTAAAAGGATCTTTGCGCCTTCCAAAAGGTGAAGTGACTATGATTTTCTTCAAAGGGTAAGACACGCTCATATAACAGCCTATCCAATGGCTCCGCATTTCATCTGACTGTTTCCCTGCAATCGAAGTAAAGGAAACAAGTTTGTCTGCTTCTCCATCTCCGGGGAGGCATTTTGTTTCTGTAGGCTCGGCCACTCCCTGCATTTTGTACAGTGGCTTGCTATATGCAATGGTATGGAACTGTGCTTGTAAGGACAAGCAACAGAATGATAAAGTGAGTAATAGCCATGACTTTTTCATGGCACAAAAGTAATATGTAGATGCGTATAAAGGGAAGAATTGCAATGAGAATGGTCATATTATAAGATTTTATAGGGAATCAGACCTACGAATCAGACTTAGAGTGTCTATAAAGTGGTTCATCCGCAGTTCAGTTGGATGGACGAATCGTGAAGCGCAAAGAGTCTTAGC
>OHXC01000104.1_pt1 | contig 57897 bp, 38 predicted proteins | sample 1579891 | NCBI WGS metagenome assembly OHXC01 (sample SAMEA3882531, study PRJEB24775) | human gut metagenome | biome: human-associated habitat; feature: intestine environment; material: feces | place: Netherlands | collected 2009/2010
GGAGGTATTTGATATGGCTTCAATCGTAAAGAGAGGTAAAACATATTCTGTCGTTTATTATGAGGGCGAGGGTTCAAATCGTCATCAAGTCTGGGAATCGGGGCTGAGCTATTCGGCAGCCAAATCCCGCAAAGCAACGATTGAATATGAGAAAGAACAGAACACCCATGTGGATCACAATGACATTACCGTAAGCGAGTTCTTGTATGAGTTCATCGAGAAATACGGTGAGAAAAAATGGGTGGCTTCAACCTATGACGGAAATGTCGGCTTGCTCGAAAATTATGTCCATCCCTATTGGGGCGACAAAAAACTTCGCAGCATCCGCACCAAGACCGTCGATGACTTTTATCATTTTCTGCTGAACGAAGCAGAGCCGGCAACCAATATGGGCAAACCAAAACGGGAGCATATCAGCCCTTCAACCATTCATGACATCCACAAGGTTCTGCGATGTGCTTTCAATCAGGCGAAAAAGTGGGAGTACATTGCAAAAAATCCATTTTTGGATGCGACACTGCCGGAGCACAAGGAGGCTAAACGGGATGCCTTGACTCCCGAACAACTGCAAAGAGTGTTGGACTTTACTGACCGCACCGACATCTACGACTTATATGTGATGCACTGTGCGATACAGCTGGCATTTGCTTGTTGTATGCGAGGCGGCGAGGTCGGCGGAACGCAGTGGGAGCGCTTTAGCCGGAGTGATCAGGTACTATACATCGACCGTGTGATTGACCGTGTTGATAAGAAACTGATTGAAAAACTGCCCAAAATGGACATCCTTTTCCGCTTTCCAAACCTCTATCCAGGCACACGGACGGTGATTGTCTTAAAGCAGCCGAAAACGGAGGGCAGTATTCGTACCGTCTACATCCCTGAAACCGTTGCAAAGAAGCTCGAAAAGCTCAGAGAGATGCAAATGAAGCTGAAACTGGAGCTTGGCGACGACGGTTATATGGATTATGGTCTGATTATCTGCCAAGCCAATGGCCGTCCGATTATGACCGAGCATCTGAATAAACGATTCAAGGAAGTCCTTATTGGCCTGAACGACCCGACGATCAATGTCGATAATGTCGTGTTTCACAGCTTACGGCATACGAGTACAGGCGTAAAACTTCGGCTCTCCAAGGGCGATCTGAAAGCGGTACAGGGTGATGGCGGATGGAACTCTCCCGATATGGTGACTAAGCGCTATGCGCACATCCTCGATGAGGATCGCCGTCGCCTTGCTGATGAGATGGAGCAATCCTTTTACAAAGGCAAGGCAGAAGAAGCGCCCGTTGCTGCCGCACCCGCGCTTGATGCAGAAGCTCTTGCGAGCCTGCTTGCCAGCAATCCTGAACTACTCAAAAAGGCTTTGGAGTCTGTCCAGCTTGCTAATAACACCTGATTTAATTAGCAGAGAGCAAATTAGCAAAACGCACCGTATTAGCAAACGGGCTGAAAACCGAATGAAAATGCCGTCGATAATGCGGTGCGTATTAGCAAAATGCCAGCCGTGGAAATACGGAAAAGGTGATTGGTCTTGAGCACGAAACACAAAGCCTGCGATTAGCAATTAGCAAGCAGCCCAACACGGCAGAAAAAAGGAAAGCCGAAAACCATTGAAAACAAAGGCTTTCGGCGTTGTTTGTGGCGCGCCAGAAGGAACTCGAATCCCCGACCTTCCGCTTAGGAGGCGGACGCTCTATCCAACTGAGCTACTGGCGCATATTTCATTTTAAGGGCGACCGTCCCTCTGGCGGGGAACGCTCTTGGTTCTCTTAGGAGGCGGCCGCTCTATCCAACTGAGCTACGGGGGCACAACAGCGCTATTTTAGCGCAAAGGACGGCGGGTGTCAATGACCGGCGGTTGGGAAACGGGACGATGCGGCGGGGCAGGGGCACGGTTGCGCGCGGCGGGAAATCATGGTATGATAAACAGACTGCGCAAAGGAGGTAGTCCCATGCGTCTCATCCGCGAGGAAAAAACCTTCATCCGGGAGGCCGTTTTGCTCATGCTCCCGATGATCTTGCAAAATTTTGTGACGTTTTCCATGTCCATGGCCGACACGTTCATGGTCGGCGTGCTCGGCGAGACGGCGCTCGCCGCCGTGACGATGGCCAACAGTCCGTTTTACGTCATGCAGCTGATGATCTTCGGCGTGCAGAGCGGCATGAGCGTGCTCGTGGCGCAGTACCACGGCCGCGGCGATCAGGAGGCCATCAACCGCGTGATGGGCATCGCGCTGTTCGTGTCCACGACGATCACGGGCCTGCTCGCCATCACGGCGTTCTGCATCCCGGAGCAGATCATGCGCGTGCTCACCAACAATGCCGACCTCGTCGCGCCCGGCGCGGCGTACACGCGCTACGTCGGCTTTTCGTATTTCTTCTCCGCCATCAGCGGCGTGTACATCGCCGCCCAGCGCAGCACGGAAAATCCCCGCCTCGGCGCGGCGCTGCTCACCGTGTCCGGCGTGCTGAACATCTTTCTCAACTGGGTGCTCATCTACGGCAAGCTCGGCGCGCCCATGCTTGGCTGCGCGGGCGCGGCCGTCGCCACGCTCATCAGCCGCGCGTTCGAGGTCGCGGTGCTGTGCGTGTATGCCGCCGTCAGCCGCCGGCTGCCGCTCATGCCGCGCGCGCTGCTGCACCCCGGCCGCGTGATCGCAAAGGACTTCGCCAAATACGCCCTGCCCGTCGTGTGCAACGAGTGTCTGTGGTCGCTCGCGTTTTCGCTCTACACGGTCATCATGGGGCATATGGACAATAACACGCCCATCCTCTCGGCCTACACCATCGCCGGGAACCTGCAGCGCATGATGACCCCGGCGTCGTTCGCCGCGGGCGGCGCGGCCGCCGTGCTCATCGGGCGGGAGATCGGCCGCGGCAACCGCGGCAGCGTGCAGCGCAAGGCGTGGGTGCTCGACGCTCTGGCGCTCGTCGTCGGATTCGTGTGCATGGGCATCATCGCGCTCGTGCGCAATGTGCTGCTGCGGCCGTACATCCTGCCGCTGATGCACATGGAGGGCGAAGCGTGCGACATTGCGATGTATATGATGGGGATCTTGATGCTCGTGCAGCCGGTGTCGAGCGTGAGCCTGACGAACATCGTCGGCGTGCTGCGCGGCGGCGGCGACGTGCGCTATGCGATGCTGTGCGACGTCGGGCCGCTGTACGCCGTGTGCCTGCCGCTGGCGGCGCTCACGGCGCTGGTGTGGAAGCTCGACATCCGGTATGTGTACCCGCTCATGTCGATCGATGTGATCGTGCAGATCTTTTTGTGTTTCCCGCGGCTGCGCTCCGGCAGGTGGATCCACGATGTGACCCGCGGCGCGGGGGAGCTGGAGGCGTGACGGAGGCATTGCCAAAGGCAATGCAGGATCCCATCCGAGGCGGGCCTTGCCCCCTCGGGCTCCCCTGCGGCTCAGACGCTCTTGGGATGGTGCGCCATTCGCTTCGTGAGGAGAAGGCATTGCCAAAGGCGATGCAGGATCTCATCCGAGGCGGGCCTTGCCCCCTCGGACTCCCCTGCGGCGCAAATGGCTTTGAAATGAGACCATTCTCTCGGCAAGCAGCAGCGCGCATCCCTGCGCAAAGCTGCAAAATCAATGCCCGAATATGCGAAAAAGGCTCGCCCAATCGGGCGAGCCTTGTTCGGTGCAATCATTGCAATTCACACAGCGCGGGTGACCTTGCCGCTGCGGAGGCAGCGGGTGCATGCGTAGACGTGCTGGGGTTTGCCGTCCACGATGGCCTTGACGCGCTTCACATTGGGTTTCCAAGTGCGGTTCGAGCGGCGGTGAGAGTGGCTCACTTTGATGCCGAAGCTCAAGCCCTTGTCGCAAAACTGACATTTTGCCATTGGTTGAAGCACCTCCTTCTCTATTGTCTGCGAGAACAGCTTTCTCATAATAGCAGAAACCCCGGCCGATTGCAAGATGATTTTCACATTTTCTGCGCATTTTCCGTTCCGCGGCCGGAAAAAATGCCCGGCACGCTGCAAAAGCCGTTGCCAAACGCCGCCGCTTTGGGTACAATGGGAAGCGGGGGAGCAGGTGCTCCGCCCGGACAAAACAACTTCGCCGCCGCACCGGCGGCTTTACCGGAAAGGAGGCGCGCACGATGGGCGCACCGCATTATACCGTCGCGCTGCAAAAGATCGCTGCCGAGCAGGGGCTGACCGTCCTGCACGCGGCCCAGGACTACGCCACGCGCGAGATCCGCACCGCCGACGTCAACCGCCCGGGGCTGCAGCTCGCCGGGTTTTACAACTACTTTGACCCCGAGCGGCTGCAGATCATCGGCCGCGTCGAGAGCACGTATCTCGAGACGCTGACCCCCGACCAGCGGCGCGAACGCTTTGAGCAGTTCATGCGCTACAACATCATCGGTCTCGTCATCTGCCACGGCATGGATCCGTTTCCCGAGTGTCTGGAGATGGCCGAAAAGTACGACCGCAACCTCTTTCTCGTGCGCAAGGACACGTCGGAGTTCATGGCCGACCTCATCGCCGCGCTCTCGAGCTATCTCGCCCCGCGGCTGACGCAGCACGGCGTGCTCGTCGAGGTGTTCGGCGAGGGCGTGCTCATCACGGGCGACAGCGGCGTGGGCAAGAGCGAGACGGCGCTCGAGCTCATCAAGCGCGGCCACCGCCTCGTCGCGGACGACGCCGTGGAGATCAAGCGCATCAACCGCACGACGCTCATGGGCTCCGCGCCCGAGATGATCCGCTACTACATGGAGCTGCGCGGCATCGGCGTGATCGACGCGCGGCAGATCTACGGCGTCGGCGCGGTCAAGCCCGAGACGCGCGTGGATCTCGTCGTGCAGCTCGAGCCGTGGGAGGACGGCCGGGCCTATGACCGGCTGGGCCTGACGACGGAATACTGCGAGATTCTCAACGTGCGCGTGCCGTGCGTGACGATCCCGGTCGGGCCGGGACGCAACCTCGCGGTCATCCTCGAGCTTGCCGCCATGAACAACCGCCAGAAGGGCATGGGCTACAACGCGGCGCAGAAGCTCGCCGACGAGCACGACCGCAGCATCGACCTCGGCATCGGGTTCTGACCCGGAAAGGAACGGAAAGTTATGACGAATCTCGACCCCATCGTCCGCGCGCTGCGCGAGCAGCTACCGGAGCTGGAGATTTTGGAATACGAACCGATGCGCGCGCACTGTTCGTTTCACATCGGCGGGCCGGCGCGCGCGCTCGTGCGCCCCGCGTCCGCGGAGGAGACGGCGGCCGTCTGCCGCATCGTGAGAGACGGCGGCGCGCAGCCGCTCCTCATCGGCAACGGCACGAACCTGCTGATCACCGACGGCGATGTTGACCGCATCGTCGTGCAGATGGGCGAGCGCATGGCGGACGTGGCGCGCACCGACGCGACGCACCTGCGCGCGGGCGCGGGCATCCCGCTCGCGCGGCTGGCGCAGGCGGCGCTGGGCTATGGGCTCGCGGGGCTGGAATTTGCCCACGGCATCCCCGGCTCGCTGGGCGGCGCGGTGTCGATGAACGCGGGCGCTTACGGCGGCGAGATGAAGGACGTCGTCGTCTCCACGCGCTATCTTGACCATGACCTGAACCTGTGCGAGGCCGTGGGCGCGGCGCATGATTTCGGCTACCGGCACAGCGTGTTTTCCGACACGGACTGTGTCGTGCTCGGCAGTACGCTCGCGCTCACGCCGGGCGACCCGGCGGAGATCCGGGCGCGTATGCTCGACCTGAGCGAGCGCCGCCGCAGCCGCCAGCCGCTCGACCTGCCGAGCGCGGGCAGCACGTTCAAGCGCCCCGCGGGGGGCTACGCCGCTGCGCTCATCGACGCGGCCGGCCTCAAGGGCTATGCCGTCGGCGGCGCGCAGGTGAGTGAAAAGCACGCGGGCTTCGTCGTCAACCGCGGCGGGGCCACGTTTGACGATGTGCTGCGGCTCATGGATCACATCCGCAGCGAGGTGCTGCGCACGTCCGGCGTGGAGCTTGAGCCGGAAGTGAAGATCATCCGGGGGTGACGGGATGGAATTTCTGATCGTATCGGGCCTGTCCGGCGGCGGCAAGAGCCGCGCGGCCGACGTGCTGGAGGATCTGGACTTTTACTGCGTGGACAATATGCCCACGGCACTGCTGACGAAGTTTGCAGAGCTGTGCCTTGCCACGCGCGGACGGTATGAAAAGGTCGCGCTCGTGACGGACATCCGCAGTCAGGAGAGCTTTTCCGAGCTCTTTGCCGCGCTCGGGGAGCTTAAGAACATGGGCGTGCACTACCGCATTCTGTTCGTCGAGGCGTCGGAGAGCGCCATCGTGCGCCGCTACAAGGAGTCGCGCCGGCCGCACCCGCTGCAGGCCGAGAGCGGCTGCTCTCTGCCCGAGGCCGTGCGCCGCGAGAGCGAGCTGCTCGCCCCCGTGCGCGAGCGCGCGGACTTCGTTATCAACACGACGGGCCTCACGCTCGCCATGCTGCAAAAGCGCATCTGCGAGTATTTTGCCGACGGCGGCACGCGGCGCGACATTCTCGTCAACGTCGTGTCCTTCGGCTTCAAGTACGGCATCCCGATCGACGCCGACCTCGTGTTCGACGTGCGCTTTCTGCCGAACCCGTTTTACGTCGAAAAGCTCCGCCCCATGAGCGGCATGGACGCCGAGGTGCAGGAATACGTCCTGCGCAGCGACGTGGCGAAAAATTTCCTCACGAAGCTCACCGACATGGTCGATTTTCTCCTGCCGCAGTACGCCGCCGAGGGGCGCTATGCGCTGACCATCGGCATCGGCTGCACGGGCGGGCAGCACCGCAGCGTGGCCGTGGCCAAGGTACTGACGGACTACCTCGCCGCGCGCGACGCCAACGTCCGCCTGCGCAACCGGGACTTTCCCAAGACCTGACGGAGGCGCGCCATGTCCTTTGCATCCGAAGTGAAAAACGAGCTGTGCCGCGTGCCGGTCAGCCGCCACTGCTGCGCCGTGGCCGAGGCCTACGGCGTGCTGCTGTACTGCCACACGTTCACGACGCGGGAGATCCGCATCGTCACGGCGTGCGACGCCTTTGCCGAGCGGCTGCCGAAGCTGTTTCGCCGCGCGTTCGGCGCGCACTTTGCCCTGCCGGCCGGGGGAAAGGCCGGCGGCCGCCACGTGCTGACCATCACCGACCGCGCCGCCGTCGAGACGGTGTTCGCCGCCTTCGGCGCCGATCTCTCGCGCACGGTCGCGCACCACATCAACCTCGCCGTGCTCGAAAACGACTGCTGCAAGGCGTCGTTCCTGCGGGGGGCGTTTCTCGCGGGCGGCAGCGTGACCGCCCCGAGCAAGAACTACCACCTCGAGCTCATCACGGCGCACGCGAGCGTCAGCCGCGAGACGGCCGCCCTGCTCACGGAGCTGGGCTTTGCCGCGCGCAGCATCGACCGCGGCGCGAACACCGTGCTCTATTTCAAGAAGTCCGAGGCCATCGAGGACTTCCTGACCAAGATCGGCGCGCCCTGCGCCGCCATGGACATCATGTCCGCCAAGGTGGAGAAGTCCATGAACAACTCCATCAACCGCAAGGTCAACTGCGACACCGCCAACGCCGACAAGGTCGTCGCCGCGGCGCAGGAGCAGATCGACGCCATCCGCCGCATCGAGCGCGACTACGGGCTCGACGTGCTGCCGGAAAAGCTGCAGAGCGCGGCGCTGCTGCGCATTGCCAATCCCGAGGCCAGCCTGGCCGACCTCGCCACGCTCTCGTATCCGCCGGTGACGAAGAGCTGCCTGAACTACCGGCTGAAAAAACTCATGGAATTTCACATGGACGACTGAAAGGAACGCACGATGGGGTTTGCACACCTGCACGTACATAGTGAATACAGCCTGCTCGACGGCGCATGCCGCATCGGGCCGCTCATCGAGCGCGCCAAGGAGCTGGGCCAGACCGCGCTGGCGATCACCGACCACGGTGTCATGTACGGCGCGGTCGCTTTTTACAAGGCGGCGGTCGCTGCCGGCATCCGGCCGATCATCGGCTGCGAGGTCTATGTCGCCCCACGCGGCATGACCGACCGCGTCCACGGCGTGGACGATGCCTACACGCACCTGATCCTGCTCTGCCGGGACGAGACGGGCTACCACAACCTGTGCTATCTCGTGTCGGCGGCGTTCGAGCGCGGGTTTTACGGCAAGCCGCGCATCGACTGGTCGCTGCTGCACAAACATGCAGACGGTCTCATCTGCCTGAGCGGCTGTGTGGCGGGCGACATTCCGCGCGCGGTGCTGCGGGGAGATTATGAGGCGGCCAAGGCACGCGCCGTGGAGCTGCAGGAGCTCTTCGGTGAGGGAAACTTCTACCTCGAGCTGCAGAACCACCACATGACCGACGAGGCGCGCGTGCGCGCGGCGCTGCTGCGCATCCACCGCGAGACGGGCATCCCCCTCGCGGCGACGAACGACGTACACTATATTAAAAAACAGGACGCCTACGATCAGGACGTGCTGCTGTGCATCCAGACCGGGCAGACGCTCGACAGCCCGGACCGCCTGCGCTTCCCGAACGACGAGTTTTACCTCAAGAGCGAGGCCGAGATGCGCGCGCTCTTTGACGAATATCCCGACGCGGTGGAAAACACGCAGCGCATCGCCGACCGCTGTCAATTTGACTTCACGTTCGGCCACTACCACCTGCCGCGCTTTCTGCTGCCGGAGGGGGAGACGGACGCGGACGCCTATCTCACGAAGCTGTGCGCGCGCGGCTTTGCCAAACGCTACGGCGACCGGCCGGAGGTGCGAAAGCGGCTGGATTATGAGCTCAACATAATCCGGCGCATGGGCTTTGTGGACTACTTTCTCATCGTGAGCGATTTCATCGGCTACGCCAAGGCCCAGCACATCCCCGTCGGGCCGGGGCGCGGCAGCGCTGCCGGCAGCGTCGTGTCCTACTGCCTCGGCATCACGGACGTGGACCCCGTGCAGTATAACCTCTACTTCGAGCGCTTTCTCAACCCCGAGCGCGTAAGCATGCCGGATATCGACGTGGACTTCTGCGTGCAGCGGCGCGGGGAAGTGATCGACTACGTGATCCGCAAATACGGCGCCGACCACGTGGCGCAGATCGTCACGTTCGGCACGATGGCCGCGCGCGCGGCAGTGCGCGACGTCGGCCGGGTCATGAACATGACCTACGCCGAGGTGGACGCTGTGGCCAAGGCCATCCCCGGCGGCATCAACACCACGCTCGACGAGGCGCTGCAGCAGTCGCAGACGCTGCGCGCCATGTATGACGGGGACGACCGGCTGCACCAGCTCATCGACACGGCCCGCGCCATCGAGGGCATGCCGCGGCATGCGTCCACGCACGCGGCGGGCGTGGTCATCACGGAGCAGCCGGTGTACGCCTATGTGCCGCTGGCGAGCAACGACGGCGCGCTCGTGTGCCAGTTCCAGATGACGACGCTCGAGGAGCTGGGGCTGCTGAAGATGGACTTTCTCGGCCTGCGCAACCTCACCGTGCTCGAGGACGCGGCGCGGCAGGTGCGCCGCCGCGAGCCGGGATTTCAGGTCGAGCGCATCCCGCTCGACGATAAGAAGACGTTTGACATGCTCGCCGCCGGGCGCACCGTCGGCGTGTTCCAGCTCGAGAGCGCGGGCATCACGGCCGTGTGCATGGGGCTGCGCCCGCGCAGCATCGAGGACATCACCGCCGTCATCGCGCTCTACCGCCCCGGGCCGATGGAGAGCATCCCGCGGTTTCTCGCCTGCTCGGCGCACCCGGAGCGCATCACCTACAAGCACCCTCTGCTCGAGCCAATTTTGTCCGTGACCTACGGCTGCATCGTCTATCAGGAGCAGGTCATCGAGATCTTCCGGCAGCTGGCCGGGTTCTCGCTCGGGCAGGCGGACATGATCCGCCGCGCCATGTCGAAGAAAAAAGAGGCCGTCATCACGGCCGAGCGCGCCGCGTTCGTGCACGGCGACCCGGAGCGGAATATCCCCGGCGCGGTGGCGCGCGGCGTGCCGGAGCGGACGGCAAACGAAATTTACGACGAGATCCTCGCCTTTGCAAGCTACGCCTTCAACAAGGCGCACGCCGTGTCCTACGCCATCGTGTCCTACCGCACGGCGTACATGAAGCGCAACTACCCGCACGAATACATGGCAGCGCTTTTGACCTCCGTGCTCGACAACACGCCGAAGGTCACGGAGTACATCGCCGAGTGCCGCGAGCTGGGCATCCGCCTGCTGCCGCCGGACATCAATGCGTCCGACGCCGACTTCACCGTCGAGGAGGGTGATCTGCGCTTCGGCCTTGTGGCCATCAAGGGCGTGGGGCGCGGACTCATCCAGGCGCTCATGCGCGAGCGGGAGATCGGCGGGCCGTTCACGGCGTTTGACGAGTTCTGCCGCCGCATGAACGGGCACGACCTCAACCGCCGCGCCGTCGAGAGCCTCATCCGCGCCGGGTGCTTCGACCGCATGGGCTACAAGCGCAAGGCGCTCATGCAGTCGGTCGACCGCGTGCTGGGCGGCGCGGCGAGCGAGAGCCGCATGAACCTCACCGGCCAGATGAACCTCTTCAGCGCGCCGGACGACGGGGGCCAGCCCGCCGACACGACGCAGCTCGTGCTGCCGGACGTGGAGGAGTTCACGCGCGCGGAGCTCATAGCCATGGAGCGCGAGACGACGGGGCTGTACCTCACCGGCCACCCGATGGACGACTACCGCGCGCTCGCGCAGCAGGCCAAGGCCGCGCCCATGGGCGACATTCTCGCAAGCTTCCACGCCCCGGCCACGGCCGCGCACCGCTACCGCGACGGGCAGCGCGTCGTGCTGGCCGGTATCTGCACCGCCAGCCGCGAGCGCGCCACGCGCAAGAACACCCGCATGGCCTACCTCCAGCTCGAGGACGACAGTGGCAGCATGGAGGTGCTCGTGTTTTCGCCCGCGCTCGACGCCTGCCGCGACCTGCTAGCGCAGGAAAACCCCGCGCTGTTCGTCGCCGGGCGCATCTCGACGCGGGATGAATCCGACCCGCAGCTCGTGGCGGACAAGGTCCTGCCGCTGACGGAGCAGGGGCTCGAGACCCTGCGCACGCCGCCGCGCCGCGACCCGCCGCCGCGGCCCGAACCGCCGAAGCGGCACCGGCTCTGGGTGCGGCTGCCGGATAAGGACCACCCGGCCGTGAAGCGCATCGAGCTCATCCTCGAGATGTTCCCCGGCGACGAGCAGCTCGTGCTCGTGTTTGAGGACACGGGCCGGCGCGCCGCGGCCCGCTGCGTCGTGCACCCCGCGCTCGTCGAGGAGCTGCGCGAGCTGGCAGGGCCGGGCAACGTCGCCGTCACGGAGGAGAAAAGCCGTTGACGCGCCGGGCATTTTATGGTATCATGAACGTTAATTTATCTCCCGTCCGGATAGGCATCGGCCGGGGGAAGTATTCAGGAGTGTGATGATCCGCAATGGACGCTGGCCCTAAGCAGGATTTATGGAATATTTTGCCTGTTATCATCGCGCTGCTCCTTGGCGCGGCCTATTTCGCCGTCATGGAGACAGCGTTTGCATCCGCGAGCCGAATCCGGCTCAAAGCCGCCGCTGACCACGGCAACCGCCGCGCCGAGCAGGCGCTGTATGTGCTCGACCACTTCGATCAGGCGATCACGACGCTGCTGATCGGCACGAACATTCTGCACCTGACGATCGCAACGCTCGTGACCGTGGCCGTGCAGCGGCAGTGGGGCATGTGGGCCGTCACCGCCGGCACGCTCGTCACGACCGTGGTCGTGTTCTTCGCAGGCGAGATGCTGCCGAAGAGCATCGCCAAGAAATACGCCGAGCGGCTGGCCATGCGCACGGCGCGCTCGCTGCGGTTTTTCATGGTGCTCTTCAAGCCCCTGTCCGCCCTGCTCACCGCCTTCGGCAACACCGTCGCCCGCCGCGTACAGAGCGAGCCCGCCGTGACCGTGACGGAGGATGAGCTGGCCGACATCATCGAGAACATGACCGACGACGGGGAGCTGACCGCCGAGCGCGGCGAGCTCATGAGCTCGGCCCTGTCGTTTGCCGACGTGCCGGTCGAGAGCGTCATCACGGCGCGCGTGGACGTCGCCGCCGTGGACGTGGACGATCCCCCGGAGGAGATCCTCGCCTACGTGCGCGAGCAGCGCCACAGCCGTCTGCCCGTGTATGCCGACAGCATTGACAATGTGATCGGCATCCTGCAGATCCGCAAGTACATCAAGGCGTGCATTGCCGCCGGCGGCAAGGCCGTGGACGTGCGCCCCCTGCTCGACGAGCCCGTGTTCGTGCACCAGAGCACCCTCATCGCCGAGGTGCTGCCCGAGCTGAGCAGCCGCAAGGCAAACCTCGCCATCGTCACCGACAACTACGGCGGCACGCTCGGCATCGTGACCGTGGAGGACATCGTCGAGGAGCTCGTCGGCGAGATCTGGGACGAGGACGACGTGGTCGAGGAGTCGTTCGTGCCGCTCGGCGGCGGCCGCTACGAGGTCGATGCCGAGATGACCGTCGGCGAGGTGTTCGACCGGCTCGACTATACCGACCCCGAGGACGACGAGGAGCTGTGCTACAAGCTGCTCGGCGAGTGGACGTATGAGCAGTTTTCCTACATCCCGCGCGAGCGGGAGGGCTTCCGCTATCACCGGCTCGACGTGCGCATTTCCGACATGAAGCAAAAGCGCATCGTCAAGCTCGTCGTGCGCCTGCTGCCGGAGGAGACCGACGAGGCCGCCCCCGCGGACGCCGCCCCGGAGAAAGGGGGCGAGCCGGCATGAGCATCGTGTGGTATTTTGCCGCGCTCGTCGTGCTGATCGCGCTGTCGGCGTTCTTCTCCGCGTCGGAAATGTCGTATTCGTCGGCCAACCGCCTGCGGCTCGAAAACGCCGCCGAGGACGGCGACCGCCGCGCGAAAACGGCCGTCGGCATCCTCGACCACTTCGACCGCACCCTCAGCGCCATCCTCATCGGCAACAACCTCGTCAACATCGCGGCGTCGTCGCTCGGCTCCGTGATCGTCATCCTGCTCGCGGGCGAGCAGTGGACGTGGGTGTCCACCGTTGTGCTGACGCTGCTGGTCATCATCTTCGGCGAGACGATGCCGAAGATCGTCGCCAAGCAGAACGCCAACGGCATCGCCCTGCGCAATGCCTATATCATCCGCGCGCTGTCGGTCATCCTCTACCCCGTGATCTGGCTCGTCGTCGGGCTCGTGCACCTCATCACGCGCCCGCTGCACGGCGATGCCGGCGACGGCGATCCCGAGGAGGCCGCCTCGCAGGAGCTGCAGTCGATCATCGAGACGGCCGAGGACGAGGACGTGCTCGACGAGGACCGCAGCGAGCTGCTGCGCTCCGCGCTCGACTTTTCCGACATCAGCGCGAGCGAGGCCATGACCGCCCGCGTCGACATGGTCGCCATCGACATCGACGACGACTGGGACGAGATCGTGCGCATCATCAACGATTCGTCGTATTCCCGCCTGCCGGTCTACTCCGGCAGCGTGGACAATATCATCGGTTTCCTGTACCTCAACCGCTTTTACAAGGCCATGATGGACGGCCGGCCGGACGATCTGCGCGCGCAGCTCATTCCGCCGTGCTTCGTCTACAAGACCACGCGCCTGCCCGACGTGCTGGCAAAGCTCCGCCGCGAGCAGAAGCACCTCGCCGTCGTCACGGACGAGTTCGGCGGCACGCTCGGCGTCATCACGATGGAGGACGTGCTCGAGGAGCTCGTCGGCGACATCTGGGACGAGAAGGACGTGGTGGAAAACGAGGTCGTCACGCGGCCCGACGGCGGCTATGAGCTCGACGGCGCCATGACGCTCTCGGACTTTCTCGAGCTGCTCGACTGGAACGAGGACGCCCTCGACGACGCCGACAGCACCACCGTCGGCGGCTGGACGCTCGAGCGCTTCGGCACGTTCCCGAAGGTGGGCGACAGCTTCCGGTACGAAAACCTCACCGTCACGGTCCTCGCCATGGACGGCCGCCGCGTCGAGCGCGTGCTCGTGCAGCCAGACTCGGACGCGGACAAGGACAAGGACAAGGACGCATAACGCATTCCGGTCGATGATCCGGCCTGTGCAAATTTTGCACAGGCCGGATTTTTGCTTACTTGTGTGAGGCATCTTGTGCCCGGAGTGGGAAAATTTGCCCAAGCGGCGCAAGATGTGGCGATTTGTATCAGAAAACTGTTAGTGTGTGAAAGTTTTTGCACACGAAGAGGCATAAAGTTTCATTTTTCGCTTGAAATTTGCACAAATTGCAGGTATAATGAACGCATATTGAATCTTCGCAAGAGGAAAATTTCAAAAAGGAGAGAATCAACTATGAAGTTCAACAAAATCGTGGCGCTGGCGCTCGCCCTCGTCATGGTGTTTGCGCTGTGCGCCTGCGGCGGCGGCAATACCGACACCAAGACCGACGACACGGGTTCCGCTTCCAAGGTCGATACCAACACCGTCTCCGTCGGCGCGATCGTCATCGCCCGCGACGATGTCCCGACCGACGAGATCTATGCGTTCGTGTCCACCATCTTTGACAATCTCGACGCCATCACCGCTCAGCACGCCAAGGGCGGGGAGCTGAGCATCGAGGCTGCCGCCTCCGTCAAGGGCGTGCCGTATCACCCCGGCGCTGCCAAGTACTTTGAGGAGAAGGGCTTCAAGGTCGACGCGGTCAAGGAAGGCGCCGGCAACGGCACCGCTTCCGCGCTCAGCTTCGGCACCGGCGGCGAGTCCGGCACGTACTACGCCTTCGGCGGCGTGCTCGCTTCCTTCGTCTCCGGCAAGTCCAACTGCAAGGTCACGGCCCTCACTTCCGGCGGCTCTCAGGCCAACGTCGAGGATCTGACCAACGGCAACGTCCAGCTCGCGTTCGTGCAGAGCGACGTCATGAACTACGCCTACAACGGCCAGCGCCTGTTTGACAGCCCCGTCACCGGCTTCTCCGTCGTGGCTCAGCTGTATCAGGAGCAGGTGCAGATCGTCACCACCAACCCCGACATTAAGACCGTTGCCGACCTCGCCGGCAAGAAGGTCTCCATCGGCGCAGCCGGCTCGGGCGTGTACTTCAACGCCATTGACGTGCTCAGCGCTTACGACCTCAAGGAGTCTGACATCTCCGCCGTGTACCAGAGCTTCGGCGACAGCGCCGAGAGCCTGAAGGACGGCAAGATCGACGCCGCGTTCATCGTCGCCGGTGCGCCCACCACGGCCATCACCGACCTCGCCACCGCCGGCAGCGTCTACCTCGTCAGCCTCGACGACAGCCACGTGCAGTCCCTGCTGTCCGCGTCCCCGTACTACACCGCCGCCACCATCAAGGCCGGCACCTATTGATGCCTGAGGCGGTGATGCGCTGCATCCCGTAAACGTTCGCTACGGCGTCAGTACCCCTGACGCCGTAGCTTTTCCATCCTAACCGGAACGGAGGTTTCCCTCTATGTCTGACAACAAAAAGGCCGCGGACGCCGCGGCAAGCGCTTCGCTGCAGGAGGAAATGGACGCCGTCATGCGCAAGTATGACCGCGAATCCGCCACCCGCATCTGGGCGGGCAAGCCCAAGATCGTTATCTCCGTCGTCATGGCGCTGTTTTCGATCTACTGCATCTGGTCGACGCTGTTCAGCACGGCCGCGCTCGAGATCCGCCTGACCGCGTTCCTCGGGCTGATCGTCATCATGGGCTACCTGACCTACCCCGCCAGCAAGAAGCATGTGCACGCCAACCGCCTGCCGTGGTACGACATCGTCATCATGGTCATCGGCGCGGCTGCGTTTTTCTACTATTGCTTTAACTACTCCGTGCTCATCAAGACGCTCACCAGCGCCGCCAAGATGACGCCGTTTCTCATCGCCGTCGGCGTGGCCGGCATCCTCGTGCTGGCCGAGCTGTGCCGCCGCTGCGTCGGCCTGCCGATCCTCGTGGTCGTCGGCGCGCTGCTCGTGTACACGTTCGTGAGCATGCTCAACGCCGGGCAGACGTTCCAGCAGGTGCTCGGCCGCGTGATCTACACGCTCTTTTTCGGCACGTCCGGCGTGCTGAGCACGCCCGTGCAGGTGTGCGCGAAGTTCATCGCCGTGTTCATCATCTTCGGCGGCTTCCTTGAGCGCACCGGCATCGCCAGCTTCTTCATTGACGCAGCCAACGCCATCGCCGGCTGGACCTCCGGCGGCCCGGCCAAGGTCGCCGTTATCTCGTCCGCGCTGTGCGGCATGGTGTCCGGCTCGTCCGTCGGCAACACCGTCACCACCGGCTCGGTCACGATCCCGATGATGAAAAAGACCGGCTACAAGCCGGAGTTCGCCGGCGCCGTCGAGGCGGCGGCCTCCACCGGCGGCCAGATCATGCCGCCCATCATGGGCGCGGCCGCGTTCCTCATGGCCGAGTACATGGGTGTGACCTATGGTCAGGTCACACTCTGGGCGATCCTGCCTGCCGTGCTGTATTTCGGCGGCATCTTCATCTCCGTGCATCTCGAGGCCAAGAAGCTCGGCCTCAAGGGCATCCCGCGCTCGGAGCTGCCCCGCTTCAAGTACCTCATCCGCAACGTCTATCTGCTGCTGCCGCTCGTGTTCCTGATCTGGATGGTCACGGCGAACATCCGCTCGCTGCAGTTTTCCGCCGCGATCGCCATCCTGATCTCCATCGCCGTGAGCCTGGTCGGCACCATCTGTGACGCCTCGGCCGAGGTGCGGGAGACCAAGACCGGCAGCGTCGCCGGCATCACCGCCAAAAAGACCGGCCGCATGATCCTCGACTCGCTCGAGGCCGGCGGCAAGGGCAGCATCACCGTCGCCGTGGCCTGCGCCATGGCCGGCATGATCGCGGGCTGCATCACCGTTACGGGCCTGGCGTCCAAGCTCATCAGCGGCGTCATTGCGATCAGCAGCGCCATCCCGAACCCGACGCTCTCGCTGCTGCTGGCGCTCTTCCTGACGATGCTCTGCTGCATCGTGCTCGGCATGGGCGTGCCCACGACCGCCAACTACTGCATCATGGCCTCCACCTGCGCGCCGATCCTCATCACGCTCGGCATCCCGAAGGTCGCGGCCCACTTCTTCGTGTTCTACTTCGGCATCGTCGCCGATATCACGCCGCCGGTCGCGCTGGCGGCCTACGCCGGCTCCGCCATCGCCAAGTCCGACCCCATGAAGACCGGCATCAATGCCACGAAGCTCGCCATCGCGGCGTTCATCGTGCCGTACATCTTTGCGATGAACCCCTCCATGCTGCTCATGGATCAGGGCGTGCTCGCCGCCATTCAGGTCATCATCACGTCGTGCCTCGGCATCTTCGGCATCGCCGCCGCGCTCGAGGGCTATATCGTCACGCGCGCGCCCTGGTGGCAGCGCATCCTGCTCGCCGCCGGCGGCCTGTGCCTGATCGACCCGGAGTTCATGACCGACGTCGTCGGCGTCGCGGTCATCGTGGTCGTCATCGTGCTGCAGATCGTCCTGCGCAAGCACAGCAAGCCCGCCGCCGCGTAAAAAAACCGGAACCTTTCGCTCGGATGCACGTCAGAGTATCTGACGTGCATCTTTTTGCGCGCCGCGCGCCGCCCGGCCCAGGGGTTTACACACGCGGGCCGGCGGCGTATAATATTCCCGTGCGAAGATTCGGAAAGGAGCGATCTGCATGAAACGAAGCATCCCGGCGCTCGTGCTGGCGCTGGCGCTTGCGCTGTCTCTGGCCGCCTGCGGCCGCAGCGAGAAGACCGCCGCGTCCGCCCAGCCGACGGCTGCGGCCGACAAGGCGGGGAACATCACCCTCTGCCCGGCGTATGACGACGGCAAGGGCGGCTATTTTTCCGTCACGCTGCCGGCCAGCTGGGGCGACGATTACCTGACCGAATGCGGCGCCAACGACGGCGGCTATTACGTCGGCTTTTACGAAAAGACCGACTATAACAACGGTCTGGGCGGCTTTCTGTTCATGCTTGAGGTCTTTCCCACCGATTATGACTATACCGTGCTGCCGGAGTATCAGGCCATCTGCGGCCTGACCGTCGACGGCGCGAACTACAACCTCATTGCCGAGCTGCCGACCGACGTGCAGTTCGCCAACGAGAACGCCGACCTCTATCGCAGTATGTCCAACGACTTTTCGGCCATCCTCAAGAGCCTGACCTTCTCCAAGGGCGTCACGCGCACGGAGGTCACGGCGCCCACGCAGACGTCCGGCAGCGGGTCGTGAAAACGCAGTGCGTGCAAAAAACACCGTCTCCCATCCGGGAGACGGTGTTTTTTGTTGGATGCCGTGCGGTTCCTTCCGGTGGCGCCGGTGGGGCAGTGCGTGTCCCACGTTCACCTCATCCGTCGCGGCGGAACGCGCCGTCGGCATACGCATACACCACGCAGCCGAGCGCGGCGGCATCGGCCGCGTCGTGCGTGGCAAGCACGAGGGCCTTGTCTTTCGCCGCGTCCGCGATCAGCGCGGTCACACGCTGCCGCAGCGCCGCGTCCAGCCCGCGAAACGGCTCGTCGAGCAGCAGCACCGGCGCGTCATACGCCAGCGCGCGCGCAATGGCCACGCGCTGCTGCATGCCGCCGGAGAGCGCCGCGGGGTACTGGTCGCGCGCATCGCTCAGCTCCAGCCGCTCGAGCCACGCCAGCGCCTGCGGCATGGTCTGCGCCCGGTCGGAGAGCACGGCGTTGACGTTTTCCGCCGCCGTGCGCCACGGCAGCAGCCGCGGCTCCTGAAAGACGCAGGCCATGCGCCCCGGCGACACGCGCACCGTGCCGCCGTCCGGCGCGCGCAGCCCGGCGAGCACGCGCAGCAGCGTCGTCTTGCCGCAGCCGGACGGGCCCATGAGCGCGATGTGCCCACCGTCGGGCACGGTGAGATCGACGGCGCGCAGGACGGCACGGCCGTCATACGTCACGGTGAGGTCACGTGTTTCGATCATGCGCTGCCGCCTCCTTTCCCGCGCGGAGTGAGTGCGCGCAGCACCAGCCGCTCGAGCCCGACGCTGAGCAGGATGACCGCGAGCGTCCAGGCGAAGAGGTCGGTGGTCTGCAGGTACAGCTTCGATTCATAGATCATGCGGCCGATGGCGCTGTGCGGCACGGTGAGCACCTCGGCGGCGATGCCGGCCTTCCAGCCGAAGCCGAGGCCCGAGCGCAGCGCGGCCAGAAAGTGCGGCCGCACACTCGGCACATAGATCCGCCGCAGGACGCGCCCGCGCGGCCAGCCGTACACCCGCGCAAGCTCGAGCAGCGCGGGGTCGGCCGAGCGGATGCCGGTGCAGACGTTGCTCCACACGACGGGCAGCACCATGAGCAGCGCGATGAACACCGGCAGCCAGTCGCGCGCGATCCAGATGAGCGCGAGCACGACGAACGACGCCACCGGCGTGGACTTGACGACCGTCATGAGCGGGCGCAGCAGCGCGTCGGCGGTTTTCGATATCGTGCAGGCGACGGCCAGCGCCACGCCGAGCACGACCGCCCCCGCCACGCCGAGCAGCACACGGCCGATGGACACGGCCGTGATGCGCCAGAACGCCCCGGTCGCGGCCAGCTCACACAGCCTGCGCACGACCGTCCACGGCGCGGGCAGCAGCAGCTCCCGGTGCACGAGCAGCGCCAGCGCCGCCCACACCGCCAGCCAGAATGCGAGCGTCAGCGCGCCGCGGGCAAAGCGCTTCATTTCAGGATGCAGTAGAAGTCATCGCCCGGCACCTCGCCGCCGATGCTCTGCGGGGCGACGGTGCTCAGCGCCGTGAGAAACTCCGTCAGCGCGGCCTGCATGTCCGCGCCGGACACGAAGCAGACGTTGCAGTTCGGGATGGCCTTGGCGGCCACGGCGGCCTTGGCGAAGATGCCGGCATCCTCGATCATCTGGCCGGCCTGGTCGGGCTCGGCCGTCAGGTACTCGATGGACGCCTGATACTCGGCCAGGAACGCCTTGACCTCGTTCGGGTGCTCATCGGCAAACGCCTTGCGCACGACGACGCAGCCCTGCACGAGGCTGCCGGCCGGGGCGACCTTGTCCCACTCGGCGGTCAGGTCGAGCGCGACGGTGAGGGCGGGGTTGGCCGCGCGGGCGATCGTGACCATCGGCTCCGGCAGCACGGCGATGTGCACCTCGCCGGAGGCGAGCGCCGTGTTGAGCTCCGCCGGCTGGGCATAGGTGTTGTCGATGGTGATGTCCGTGCCGACGGTCAGACCATTTTTCTCGCACAGGTACTGGAAGATGAACGTCGGGTTCTGCACGGGGACGCAGACGTTCTTGCCGCGCAGGTCGGCAAAGGACGTGATGTTCTCCGTGCCGTCGGTCACGACGTACAGCACGCCGCGCGTGTTGAGCGCGAGCACCTGCACGGCGCCGTCGGTCTTGTTGTAGAGCGCGGCGGCGGCGTTCGTCGGCAGGGCGGCGATGTCGGCCGTGCCGTTGACGAGCGCGGCGGTGGCGTTGCTCGGGTCGGTCTCGACGGTGAAGTTGTAGCTCAGCGCGGTCGTGCCGGCCTTGCTGTCGGACATGAGCTTGGCCATGCCGAAGCCGGTCGTGCCGTTGAGCGCGACGACGTTGACGGTCAGGTCCTTGTCGATGGCGGTGTCCGCGTCCTTCTGGCCGCAGGCGGCGAGGGCGAACACCATGATGACGGCAAGCAGCACCGCCGTGAGTTTGCGCAGATGGGTCATTGCAGATCTCTCCTTTTCGTGTAGCCGCCCGCCGGAAGAGACAAAAAATGCCATGCCCGGAAGGCATGGCGGTGCAGCAGTGCACGCACGCAGCCTTCCACCTCATGGGCGATTCGGTGTCAGATTCGGTGCGGGATCGGCGGCGGCCGGGCCGGAAGCACAGCTTGCGGCGCGGGCGCATAGTTTGCTGTAATTATGCCACGGAAAGGCAGGCGTGTCAAGCATTTGCACCGGAATTTCCAAAAGCTGCACACGGGCGGAAAAGTGTGCGGATTTGTGAAAAATTCTCGCAGTTTGTCGTTATCAAAACGACGGGACTGGGCATTGAAAATTTTTCATAGATATTGTATGATGGGAAGCAGGGAATCCTGCGTCCGGCCGGAATAGGAGCCGGCCGGTGCAAATTTGTTGGAAAGGGAACTGAAAAAATGGAACAGATCGATTACAAATTCATTGACCAGGTCCTCGCAGATCACGCCTGTGACGCCTCGCAGATCATTGCGATCATGCAGGACGTGCAGGGAAAATATCGTTATCTGCCGAAAGACGCGCTGCGCTACATCGCGGACAAGGTGGGCATCAGCGAGTCGAAGATCTACGGCGTAGCAACGTTTTATGAGAACTTCTCGCTCGACGTGAAGGGCAAGTACGTGCTCAAGGTCTGCCGCGGCACGGCGTGCCACGTGCGCAAGTCCGGCAACGTCCTGCAGGCGCTCTACGACGCGACCGGCCTGAGCGAGAGCAAGCCGACCTCGGACGACGGCCTGTTCACCATCGAGATCGTGTCGTGCCTCGGCGCGTGCGGTCTGAGCCCGGTCGTCATGGTCAACGACACGGTGCACCCGGCCATGACCCCTGACAAGGCCGTGGATCTCATCGAGGAGCTGCGTGCAAAGGAGGGTGCGTAATGCGTCAGAGAATCGAATCCCTGGAGCAGTTCCGCGCCCTGCAGGCCGACTACATGGCCGCGCGCGACGCGGAAAAACGTAAGATCCTTGTCTGCTGCGGCACGGGCTGTGTCGCCGGCGGCAACCTGAACGTCTACCACGAGCTCAAAAAGCGCATGGACGAGCTCGGCATCCCGTGCGAGGTGTCCCTGACCGAGCACCACGCCGACGCCATCGGCCTGAAAAAGTCCGGCTGCCACGGCTTCTGCGAGATGGGCCCGCTGGTGCGCATCGAGCCGGAGGGCTGGCTGTACACGAAGTGCCAGGTCAGCGACGTGGAGGAGATCATCCAGAAGACCATCCTCGGCGGCGAATTCATCGAGCGCCTGGGCTATCACCAGAACGGCGAACTGTATGAGCGTCAGGAAGACATCCCGTTTTACAAAAAGCAGACCCGCCGCGTGCTCGAGCACTGCGGCCATATCGACGCGGAATCCATCGAGGAGTACCTGTCCATCGGCGGCTACGGCGCGCTGGCCAAGGCCCTGTTCGAGATGCAGCCGGACGAGATCGTCCAGGCCGTGAGTGATTCCGGTCTGCGCGGCCGCGGCGGCGCGGGCTTCCCGACCGGGCGCAAGTGGGCGCAGGTCGCGGCACATACGGAAGAGCCCGTCAAGTACATCGTCTGCAACGGCGACGAGGGCGACCCCGGCGCATTCATGGACCGCTCCTGCATGGAGGGCGATCCGCACAAGGTCATCGAGGGCATGATCGTCGCGGGCGTGGCCACCGGCTCGACCGAGGGCTACATCTATGTCCGCGCCGAGTACCCCATGGCCGTGCACCGGCTCACCGTCGCCATCGAGCAGGCCAAGGAGCTCGGCCTGCTGGGCGACAACATCCTCGGCAGCGGCTTCAGCTTCCATATGCACATCAACTGCGGCGCAGGCGCGTTCGTCTGCGGCGAGGGCTCGGCCATGACCGCGTCCATCGAGGGCAACCGCGGCATGCCGCGCACGAAGCCCCCGCGCTCCGTCGACAAGGGCCTGTACGGCAAGCCCACCTGCCTGAACAACGTCGAGACGTTTGCCAACGTGCCCGACATCATCAAAAAGGGCGCGGACTGGTTCAAATCCGTCGGCACGGAGGGCAGCTCCGGCACGAAGGCCTTCGCCCTCACGGGCAACGTCGTCAACACCGGCCTGATCGAAGTGCCCATGGGCACGACGATGCGCGAGGTCGTGTACGACATCGGCGGCGGCATCAAAAACGGCAAAGCGTTCAAGGCCGTGCAGATCGGCGGCCCGTCCGGCGGCTGCCTGACCGAGGCGCACATGGATCTGCCCATGGACTTTGACTCGCTGAAAAAGGCCGGCGCGATCATCGGCTCCGGCGGCCTCGTCGTCATGGACGAGGACACGTGCATGGTGTCCATCGCGCAGTTTTTCATGAACTTCATCTGCAATGAGTCGTGCGGCAAGTGCACCCCGTGCCGCGAGGGCACGACCCGTATGCTCGACATTCTCACCCGGATCACGAAGGGCAACGGCCGCCCCGGCGACATTGAGGAGCTGCGCTCCCTCGCCAAGATGATCCAGAACTCCTCCCTGTGCGGTCTCGGCAAAACGGCGCCGAACCCCGTGCTGTCCACGCTCGCCAACTTCGAGGACGAATACCGCGAGCATATCTTCGACAAGAAGTGCCGCACCGGCAGCTGCCGCAGCCTGACGACGTATGTCATCGACCCGGCCATCTGCAAGGGCTGCACGAAGTGCGCGCGCAACTGCCCGGCCGGCGCGATCACCGGCGAGCTGAAAAAGCCGCACCACATCGACACAGACAAATGCATCAAGTGCGGCACCTGCAAGACTGGCTGCCCGTTCGGTGCGATCAAGGAGGCGTGAACCATGGCTGAAGAAAAGAAAATGATCATCGACGGCGTGTCCTGCCCGTTCACGACCGAGCGCAATGTGCTGGAGGTCGCCCGCAACAACGGCATCGACATCCCCTCGCTTTGCTACTGTGAAAACCTGTCCATCTACGGCGGCTGCCGCCTGTGCCTCGTCGAGAACGACCGCGGCAAGATGGACGCTGCCTGCTCCATGCAGCCGCGCGACGGCATGGTCGTGAGCACCCATACCAAGCAGGTGCTCGACAGCCGCCGCACCACGCTGCAGCTGCTCATGAGCAGCCACCGGGCCGACTGCCTGACCTGCGACCAGAGCGGCCGCTGCAAGCTGCAGGAGTACGCCCGCCGCTACCACGTGGACGCGCACCGCTTCGAGCCCAACACCTACTGCACCGAGCCGATGGATCTCTCCTCGCCGAGCATCGTGCGCGACCCGAGCAAGTGCATCCTGTGCGGACTGTGCGTGCGCACCTGCGCTGAAATTCAAAACATCGGCGCGGTCGATTTCAGCGGCCGCGGCAAGAAGGCGCACATCTCCGCCGACTTCGGCAAGACCCTCAAGGATACCGACTGCGTCGGCTGCGGCCAGTGTGCCGCCGTTTGCCCGACCGGCGCGATCACGATCCGCAACGAGACCGAAAAGTTCTGGTCGATGTTGCAGGATCAGACCCGCAAGGTCGTCGTGCAGTACGCGCCGAGCGTGCGCGTCGGCACGGCCGAGCGCTTCGGCCTGCCCGCCAATGAGCCCTGCACCGGCAAGCTCGTCGCCGCGCTGCGCCGCCTCGGCGTCGACGTGGTGTACGACACGAACCTCACGGCCGACCTGACGATCATGGAGGAGTCGGCTGAATTCCTCGAGAAGGTCAAGACCGGCGCGAAGCTGCCGATGTTTACCTCCTGCTGCCCCGGCTGGATCCAGCACGTGGAGCACCGCCACCCGCACCTCATGCCCCAGGTGAGCACCTGCGGCAGCCCGATGGCGATGTTCGGCTCGCTCATCCGCAAGCAGTTTGCGGGCGAGAACGTCTACTCCGTGGCCATCATGCCCTGCACCGGCAAGAAGTTCGAGGCCGCGCGCCCCGAGCTGGAAAAGGACGGCGAGCGGCTCATCGACCTCGTCATCACGACGAGCGAGCTGTGCGACATGATCGAAGAGGCCGGCATCGACTTTGCCCACCTCCCGGACGAGGAGCCCGATGCCCCGCTCGGCGACTATACCGGCGCCGGCGTCATCTTCGGCGTGACCGGCGGCGTGACCGAGGCCGTCATCCGCCGCGTGCTCGACGATGCCAGCCCCAACACTCTGCAGACCATTGCCGAGTGCGGCGTGCGCGGGCTCGAGGGCATCAAGGCGTTCACCGTCACGGCCGGCGACCTGACCATCCGCATCGCGGTGGCCAACGGTCTGGCCAACGCCGACAAGCTCATCGCCAAGGTCGAGTCCGGCGAGGAGCAGTTCGACTTCATCGAGGTCATGGCCTGCCCGAACGGCTGCATCGGCGGCGGCGGCCAGCCCCCCGCCTGCAACAAGCGCAAGGCTGAGCGCGCCGAGGCCATCTTCAAGGCAGACGAAGCCTGCGCCCTGCGCATCCCGCAGCAGAACCCCGACCTGGGCTATGTCTACGACACCCTGCTCCAGGGCCGCGCCCACGAGCTGCTGCACATCCACTACCCGGCCCACGGCCAGCACAGCTGACCCGCCGCAAGGCCAAGCCGGGGAAACCCCATCTGACCCGAAACGTGCATGGAAGGACCCTTCCATGCACGTTTTTTCGTTTTGCTGTCACGCGGCGCAGCACCGGCAGCGCTGATGACGCTTTTCCCTGTGCGGGACTGTGTGCCCTGGCCGTCCCCTCGAGGGGAAGGCTGGAAAAAGCACCGTCTCCCGACTGGGAGGCGGTGCTTTTTCGTTCTTTGCACACAATTTTTTTGCGTTCTTTGCGCGCGTTTTACTTCTTTTTCGCTGCGGCGGCTGTCCGTCGTCGTCTCGTCGCCTTCGAGCGAGATGGCGCGGCGCTGGCCCTCAAATTTTCCGGCGCAGAACGTGTCCGCCCAGTCGAGGAGCTTCGGCAGATTCTTGACCGGGTTACGGTTGCGGTAGTCAATGGCCTGCTCGACGCTGAATTTTTTGATCTTGTCTGACAGCAGCATGAAAATTTCCTCCTTTGTGACACGGAAAAACACACCATTTGCCTTGTTTTGTCTATATCTTAGCATGCATTTTTTGCCGAAAAACGGTCAAAATGTGCCATGTGGGCGGTTTGGATGCAGACTGTGACAAGCGTCACAAAACGGCGGTCATGCCGCCGAGCAGGATGCCGAGATTATCCGACCAGATATCGGGAAACTGACTGAGCGGCAGGGGATTTTCCCCGCTGCCCGCCTCGATCGTGAAGCCGGGGCGGCGGTAGTCCTGAATGAACCAGTCCTTATATCCCGCGTGGCCGGCGGCGTAGGGCGTGGCCGCGACGTCGTAGCCGCTCACGGCGGCAAACTGCCGGGCGATCGCTTCGCTTCCCGGCACGTCGTAGCCGTCATACTGCCAGTAGATGACGCGGCCCTGTGTGTGGTACGACAGGGTGAGCAGCGGGTCGAGCGCGCGGGTGAAGCCGTACATCGCCAGACTCTCGGGCGCGACGAGCGGCGCCGGGCCAACATAGTCGCGCGGGCCGGGGCGCGTGTAGCCCGCGGCGAATTTGATCTCGCGCGCGGTACTCCACCCGGCGGGGTACTGGAGGTTGAGGTCGATGCCGCGGATGTTCGCCTTCCAGCCGGAGGGGAAGGGAATGTCGGGGTAGTTTTCAGCGAGCGCCTTTGCCGCGGCGGTGGTCTCGGCATCGAGCGCGCCGGTCACGAGGTCGATGCCGTCCGGGTCCACGGCCGGAGCGAGCACGAGCGTGACCTTGGATAACAGGTCGCGGATGTTCTGCCCCTCCATGTCGCCGCCGTCGCCGAGGCGGGCGCACAGCTGCTCGCAGAACGTGAGCAGCAGCGGCGTCGTGATCCACTCGTTGGCGTGGTGCGCGGCGTTGTAAAACACGAGCTTCGGCCCGCTGCCGAGCGTCAGATACCACAGCGGGCGGCCGAGCACGCTGCGGCCGAACTCTCCGACCGCGAGCATGGGATAGCGCGCGGCCAGCCCGCGCACGACGTACCCGATGAGCGCCGAGGAATAGGGAATGTCTGCCGGCGTGACGGAAAACGGCAGCGGGATCGTCAGCGCCCGGCCGAGCGGCAGGCGCTCGGGGTCGAGGTAGGGATTGGCGAGCGCGATGGCGTCCACGCTCGTGCCGTACTGCCGCGCGAGGGCGGAAAACGTGTCGCCCGCGCGGATGGTGCGCGTGACGAAGCCGGTGTAGTACGGCAGCAGTGCGCGGTGCGTCCGCGCGCCCGCGATGCCGTCCGGCGTGAGGGCGTTCGCCGCCTGAAACGCGCGCACGGCCGCCGCCGTCTGTGCGCCGAAGATGCCGTCGAGCGCGCCCGGCGTCTGCCCCGCGCGCTGCAGGCCCAGCTGCAGCAGCGACACGAGCGCGCCGCGGTCGCCCTGTTTTAAGGTTTGCGTCATGAAAATGCCTCCGATGCATCGAATTACCAAAACTGGCTCCGTACATCGTATGCACACCGCCGCAGGCATTTGCGCCCCGGCAGGCAATCAAGCAAGAATGTTCCGCCGCTATTTTGTCCGAAACCCGGCATACTGATACTGCACGCAAAAAGGGGGGATTTTTTGCAGACAAAACCAAGGAGACTGTGCCGCACGGCCCTGCTCGCGCTCGCGTTTGCGCTTTGTATGGGCGTGGCTGTACAGGCGGCGTCACTTGTGCCGCTCGGTCAGGCGGTCGGCATCCAGATGACCACGGCAGGCGTGCTCGTGGCGGATCTGGCCGAGGTGGACACGCCCGGCGGCAAGGCCACGCCCGCCAAGGACGCGGGGCTGCTGCCCGGTGACGTGATCTGCCGCATCGACGGCCGGGACATCGCGTCCTCGGCGGACTTTCTTGCCGCCATGGACGCGGCGGGGGACACCATGTCCGTGACTGTGCTGCGCGGCGGCGCGGAGGTCACGGCGACGGTCACGCCCGCCGTCACGGCCGACGGCACGCGGCAGCTCGGGCTCTGGCTGCGCGACGGGGTGACAGGCGTCGGCACGCTCACGTACTATGACCCGGCCACGGGGCGCTACGGCGCGCTCGGCCACGGCATTTCGGACGAGACGAGCGGCGTGCTCATGCCGCTGCGCGACGGCAGCGTGCTCTCGGCCGTCATCGCGGACGCGCGCCCCGGCGGCCACGGCACGGCCGGGGAGCTCGTCGGCAGCTTCGATCCCGGCAACCGCATCGGCGGCATCGAGCGCAACTGCCTGTTTGGCATTTTCGGCACGCTGGACGCGCCGCCGGACGGGAACGCGGTCGAGACGGCATCCGCCGACGCGGTGAAAACCGGCGGCGCGACCATCCTGTCCACGGTCGCGGGCGAGGACGTGCGGGCGTACACGGTGGACATCAGCCGGGTGTATCATGACGGCGGGTGCACGCGCTTTCTCATCGCCGTCACCGACCCGGACCTGCTGGCCGCGACCGGCGGCATCGTGCAGGGCATGAGCGGCAGCCCTATTTTGCAGGACGGCAGGCTCATCGGCGCGGTGACGCACGTGCTGCTCGCAGACCCCGCCAAGGGCTACGGCGTGAGCATCGACGATATGCTCGCGGCGTCGGCGGCGCAGGACAAGGCAGCGTAAGACAACACATTCTGGATGCGTGCGGGCGCGCCGGGCACTGCCCGGCGCGCTTTGCTGCGCGGGGCGTGACTGGCCGCACGGCTTGACATATTGGCCAAATGTGGTATTCTGTTTTTATTCATTTTGCCCGGTGCGGCCGGGCCGCGGAAAGAGAGGCGCAGCATGAAATACGCATTTGACAACGCAAACCTTCTCGACGGCACGAAGGATATGTGCGTACAGCCCGGCCTGTGCGTGCTCACGGACGGCGAGACGATCACGGATATCGTGCCGGCCGGCACTGCCCCGGCGGGGTACACACGCATCGACCTGCGCGGGCGCTATCTGCTGCCCGGACTCATCAACATGCACGTGCATCTGGCCGGCAGCGGCAAGATCCAGAAAAAGCAGCGCGACAACGAAAAGCTCGTGCGCCGCATCCTCGGAAATCCCGTCGCGCGCGCCGTGGCCTACCGCATGGTGTGCGCATTTGCGCGCGACGAGCTGCTCGGCGGCGTGACGACGATCCGCACCGTCGGCGGGCTGAGCACGTTCGACACGCGCCTGCGCGACGAGATCCGCGCCGGCCGCCGCGTCGGCCCGCGCATCCTCGCCGCCAACGAGGGCATCTCCGTGCCCGGCGGGCACATGGCGGGGTCGGTCGCCATCGCGGCCGAGACGATCGACCAGGCGCTGGCGCAGGTGGACGCCGTGCACGCGCAGGGCGCCGACCTCGTGAAGCTGATGATCACCGGCGGCGTCATGGACGCCAAGGAGCGCGGCGTGCCCGGCGAGCTGAAGATGCCGCCCGAGATGGTGCGTGCCGTGTGCGAGCGGGCGCATGCGCTCGGCTACACCGTGGCGGCGCATACCGAGTCGCCCGAGGGCGTGCGCGTGGCGCTGGAAAACGGCGTGGACTCCATCGAGCACGGCGCAAAGCCGGACGACGAGATCCTGCGTCTGTTTCACGAGCGGGGGGCATTTTTGTGCGTGACGCTCTCGCCCGCGCTGCCGTACGCGCTCTTTGACCGCTCGGTCACGCACCTGACCGAGGTCGAGCAGTTCAACGGCAACGTGGTCATGGAGGGCATGATCGCGTGTGCGAAGGCCGCGCTCGCGCACGACATTCCCATCGCGCTCGGCAACGACGTCGGCTGCCAGTGGGTCGCGCAGTACGACTTCTGGCGCGAGCTGTGCTATTTCCACAAATATGCCGGCGCGTCCAACGCCTGCGCGCTGTACTGCGCCACCGGGCAGAGTGCGCGGCTGGCGGGGCTCGGCGATGTGACCGGTACGCTCGCTCCCGGCATGAGCGCGGACATGATCGTCGCGGCCGAAAACCCGCTCGACGATCTGCGTGTGCTGCGCACGCTCGACATGGTCGTCGCGCGCGGCCGGGTCATCGACCGGCCGAAGGCGAAACGCAACGCCCGGCTCGACGCCGGGCTTGACCCCCTGCTCGCCTGAGCGGGACACTCTATATTAAAACCAGGTGATACTATGAAAGCGCTTTCCCAGCCGCTGTTCGCCTCCCTGCGTGGGTACGACCGGGCGCAGCTCGGGCCGGATCTGTTCTCCGGCGTGCTCATCGCGCTGCTGTCCATCCCGATCTCGATGGGCTATGCTCAGCTGGCCGGCCTGCCGCCGGTCTACGGGCTGTACGGGTCGCTGGTGCCGATTCTGCTGTTTGCGATGCTCAGCACGACGCGGGAGTTCATCTTCGGCGTCGACGCCGCGCCGGCCGCCATGATCGGCGCGGTGCTCACGTCGCTCGGCGTCACGCCCGGCGGCGCGGAGGCCATGCGCATCGTGCCGGTGCTGACGCTGTACGTCGCGCTGTGGCTGGCCGTGTTCGCACTCGTGCACGCGGACAAGGCCGTCGATTACATCTCCGAGCCCGTCATGGGCGGGTTCATCAGCGGCGTCTGCTGCGAGATTATCCTCATGCAGGTGCCAAAATTGCTCGGCTCCGGCACCGGCACGGGCGAGCTGTTCGAGCTGCTGGGGCACGTTTTTGACGCAGCGAAAGTCATCAACTGGCCCACCGCCGCGCTCGGCTTCGGGACGCTGGCGATCCTGCTCATCGCGCCGCGCAAGTGGCCGAAGGTGCCGTGGGTGCTCGTGATGATGGTAGCCGGCGGGCTGCTCGGCGCGTTCGCCCCGCTGGACGACTGGGGCGTGGCGCTGCTGGCCGCCGTGCCGCGCGGCCTGCCGAAGGTCGTGCTGCCGGACCTCACCGCGCTGCCGTTTACCCAGGCGCTCGTGGCGACGCTGCCGGTCGCGGCCGTCATTCTGGCCGAGACGCTGCTGGCTTCGTCCGGCACGGCGCAGAAAAACGGCTACCGCCTCAACGGCCGCCGCGAGATCGTGACGTATGCCGTGGGCAACGTCGCCGCTGGGCTCGTCGGCTGCTGCGTCGTGTCGGGCAGCGTGTCGCGCACGGCCGTCAACGAGCGCAACGGCGGCAGGACGCAGCTCGTGTCCGTCATGGCGAGCGTGACCATGCTCGTCGTTCTGCTCGTCGCCACGCCGCTCATCCGCTTTCTGCCCGTGCCGGTGCTGACGGCCATCGTCGTCAACGCGCTCATCGGGGCGACGGAGTTCGGCATCGCGCGGCGGCTCTGGCGCGTCAACCGCGTGGAGCTCGGCATCTTCACCGGGGCGTTTTTCGGCGTGCTGCTGCTCGGCGCGATCAAGGGCGTGCTCGTGGGCATGGTGCTGTCGTTCATCGACGTGCTCATGCGCGCGGCAGCGCCCCAGCGCACCTTCCTCGGCACGCTGCCGGGCAAGGCCGGGTTTTTCCCGATCGACCGCGTCAGCGGCGTGCAGGCGCTGCCGCACATCGTGCTCTACCGCTTCAGCGGCAGCCTGTTTTTCGCCAACATCCGCCGCTTTCAGGAGGACATCGAGGGCGCGGTGCAGCCCGATACGCAGGCCGTCATCGTCGATGGCAGCGCCATCGTGAGCGTGGACATCACGGCGTGCGACCGGCTCGTCATGCTCAACCGCAAGCTGCGCGCGCAGGGCGTGCGCTTTTACCTGACCGAGCACATCGGCGAGGTCAACGACCAGCTGCGGCACTTCGAGGCCGGGGAGCTGATCGAATCCGGCGCGGTGCGCCGCACGATCCAGGGCGCGCTGCGCGATGCCGACGCGGCCGTCGACATCGGCGGGGCGCAGCAGCGCATCCCCGACAACATGGACGATATCCGCCAGCTGCAGGAGCTCGAGTGGCTCTACGGCGCGGACGCCGAGGTGCAGATCGAGCGCAACGTGCAGCTCCTGCTCGCGCGCATGCGCACAACAGAGGACAAGGACGCGCGCCGCACGATGCTCGAGCATTTCCTCAACGAGGACTTTCACTTCGGCAGCATCGACACCGACGAGGTGCTGCTGCACCTCGAGGGCCACACGGACGAGCTGGCCGCGCTGCTCGGCAACTCCGAGGACGATGTGTTTACCGACCTCGAGGTCGAGCGCGACAGCCTCATCGACCGCGTCGAGCAGGAGCACCCCGAGTTCGTCGAGCACGTGCGCGAGCGGCGCGACCACTTCGACCACGATTTCCGCGCAAATCATCCCACGAGCGCGGCGCGCATCGAGGCCCGCCGGACGCAGCTGCACGCGCGCATCGAGCACGAGCGCGCCGAACGCAGCGCTCGCCGCGCCCAGCATCAGGCGGAGCTGTCCGAGCGGCACGCCGAGCACATGGCCGCGCATCAGGAGCGGCACGAGCAGCACGCCACCGAGCAGCAGCTGCGCCATGAGCAGCAGCTCGAGGCGCGCCTGCGCCGTCAGGCGGAGAAGCAGGTGGCGCGCGAGCAGCGGCAGGCGGCGGAGCTGGCCCGCAAGGCGCAGCACGCGGCCGAGAAGGCCCAGCGCCACGCGCAGCACGCGGCGGAGCGCGCGCAGCGGCAGGCCGATCATCTGGAAGAAAAAGCGCAGCGCCACGCCGACCATGCGGACGAGCGTACGCAGCGCCATGCCGAGCGCGCGGATGCCCGCGGCCACCGCGAGGACGACCGGGACTGAGCGCGCGGCAGCGGAATACGGAAGGAAACCGGAAGGGGCGGATGCTCCTTCCGGTTTTTGCTGTGTGTGCGGATCGCAGGGCGGGGTGTCTCGGTGTAAGGGGAGGCGGCACGGCGCTTTGCGCCGCGACGGAGGGGTTGCAGATACGCGGCTGGTACAAAACTGAGCGGGTCGATCCCTCAGTCAGCCTGACGGCTGCCGGCTCCCTTTACACAAGGGGGCCAAGGGCGCATACAGGCGGCAGTTTTCGGGCTTTGCCGTGCGCAGCGGGTCGGCCGCTGTCACGGTGACAAGACACGTGTCGGAATATTGGTTTACATAACACATATATGCATTCGACACATTCTGTCTGTCGAACGCAGGCGAGATATTGCGGTTTACTTCGAAAAATTGTACCTTTCGACGGTTATGATCGGATTATGTCAACAGAAAACTAGAGCAATTCGCCAAAAATCACATTGTTCTTCCATTCCAGATATGGTAAAATATCCTCGCAAGACAGGGGAAACGAGCGATTTGGCAGAGAGCTGACCGCAAGCCTGAATTTTTGCGGAGGAGAATGTTATGGAAACGAAAATCAGTGTTCTGCTGGCTGATCCCGGCGAACAGTACCGCGCGGCCTATTCCAAGGCCATCGGCCAGGAGACGGACATGGAACTGGTCGCCCAGACGGACAATGGGCTGCGCGCGGAAGAACTCATCACCAAATTCCAGCCCGACGTCGTGGTGCTCGACCTCGTGCTGCCGAATCTGGACGGCCTGTCCCTGCTGACGCATCTGCGGGCGAAAAACGCATCGTCGCGCGTGATCGTCACCTCCGCGATCTGCAACGATCAGGTGCTGATGGAGTGTGCGGAGCTCGGCACGACGTACTTTATGCAAAAGCCGTTTGACCCGCCGCTGCTCGTGCAGCGCATCCGCCAGACGGCCCGGCCGCGCCAGCGCACCGGCGGCGCGGGCACGCAGCTCGCCGCGGCAGAGCCCGAGCCCTCGCTCGAGAGCGTCGTCACCGACGTCATCCACGAGATCGGCGTGCCCGCGCACATCAAGGGCTACCAGTACCTGCGCGAGGCGATCTTGCTGACCATCGACGACATGGACATCATCAACTCCGTGACGAAGGTGCTCTATCCCGAGGTCGCGCGCAAGTTCAACACGACGCCCTCGCGCGTCGAGCGCGCCATCCGGCACGCGATCGAGGTCGCGTGGGATCGCGGCGATATCGAGACGCTGCAGAAGTTTTTCGGCTACACAGTCTCGAACATCAAGGGCAAGCCGACGAATTCGGAGTTCATCGCCATGATCGCCGACTGCCTGAGCCTGCGGCAGAAGCAGGCGAGCGTGCACTGAATGCGCAGCAGGAGAAAAAGAGGATGCAGAAAGCCCCCGGACATTTCGTCCGAGGGCTTTCTGCATGGATCTCATTCGAGGTGGGCCTTGCCCCCGCGGCTTCGGCGGCGGGCTGTGCCGCCCGACTACAGCAAAGCCCCCGGACGAAATGTCCGGGGGCTTGCTGTGCGATTGGGGGAAAACTTTGCGGGGGAGACTTGCGGGGGCAAAGCTTTATGCGCTGCGCCTGCTCAGCCGAACAGGGCGAGGAAATCATCGAGATTGCGGTAGCTGCCGCCCTGCGGCGTCAGATCCGGCGCGGAGGCGTAGGCGCTGCCCGGCGTGGCCGTGACGGCGAGGGTGGCCGAATCGACTTGCGTGCGCAGCGTGATCTGGCTCGGCGTGAGCGAGATGTACAGCGGCGACGCCGCGATGTTTGCCGTGATGTTCAGCGCCCCGTCGGCATAGCCGAACGCGGAGATCGCACCGACGACATTCGCAAACGACAGGTGCTCGAAGAAGTAGGTGTAGGCCTCGATGGCGTTCTGCACGGTCTGACGGTCGACGCCCGGCGTGATGGTGAGCACGGCGTAGAGCGCCCGCTCGAGCGAGTTCATGGACGCCTCGACATGGTGCCAGCCGTAGTCGATATAGACGCGGTTGTTCCAGAACGTGACGGTCAGGTCGCGGCCGAGGATCTGCGACACGGCGCGCGCTGCGACGGGCTTGCCGAGCGAGAGCACGACGTCGGTATCGAGGCTGTAGCCGTTGACGGACACGGTCGCGTCCATGCCCATGGCCTGCGCGCCGACATAGCGCTCGAGCACGGGGGCGAAGGGCTGCAGCTGCGAGAGGGTGACATAATTGCCGTTCGTGGGATGCAGCGTGGTGGCGGAGCCGGACGTGCCGGTGATCGTCACACGCACCGTCCAGCCCGAGGCCGTGACGGTCACGCTGTTGGCCGAGAGCGCGGCGGAGACGGCGTTGCCCGCGATGTTGAGCTGCGCGTGCAGCGCGTTATTCGACCACGCGAGGTCCTGAATGCTGTTCACGGCGGACTGCGGCGTGAGCTCGCGGAAAAACTGCGCGTAGGCATTGCCGGCGGCAGCGGCGTCGCCCGCGCCGGCGAGCTTTCCCGCCCAGGCGACGAGGTCTTTGATCTCGCTGCCCGTGCCGCTGACGTGGATATTCCCGGCCGAGACGTACACCGTGCTGCCGATGTACTCGGCCGTGACGGTCACGCCGTCGACCGTGGTGGTGAGCGCGGCGTCATAGCCGCCGGAGGTGCGGGTCACGGTGGCCGTGCCCGAGAGGCTCAGCGGCCCGCTGAGCGTGACGTTGAAGGTCGCGGTTTTGGCGGTCGCCGCGTCCATGAGGGGGCTCACGAGGCTCAGCGCGCCGGTCAGGTCGGTGTAGCCGCTGAGCGACTGCACCTGGAAGCCGCCGTAGTACGGCGTGGCGGTGACGTGCATGCGCGCGCCGCCGAAGTTGAGCGCCACGTCCGCGCGCGTCAGGCGCAGGGCGTCCGGGTCGGTGAGCAGGACGGTGCCGGAGATCATCGGGTCGTTGAGCCGGATGGTCATGCCGGTGTCGGTTTGCTGCATGGCGACGTTTTTCGTCAGCGCGGTCATGCCGGCCGCGTCGAGCGAGATGTTCGGGATCTGCACGCCGAGGTAGCCCGCGACCGTGCGCGCCGCGTCGATCGTGTCGGACGCGCGCAGGACGATCTTCTGGCTGCCGAAGGCGACGTACACGCGCTCGTTGCTGTAGGCGGCGAAGAGGTCGACGCCCGCGACGTTGCCGCGCACCTGGAAGGTGGTCTGGTCAATGTCCACGTGCGCCGTCAGGCCGTAGGACTGGCCGTTGGCCGTGACGGTGAGGCTGTAGTTCGGCGTGCGGCGGAAGAAGTCGCGCACGATGGCCTGCGTGTCCTGTCCGCCGTCGGAGAGCTTGCCGAGGTTGTTGGGGTCGTATTCCGTCTCGAGGTAGTGCTGGAACTCGGTCTGGTCGTCGGTCACGGCGCCGAAGTCCGTGAACACCTCGGTGAGCGTGCTCGTGCAGTTGAGGCTGCCGAGGCCGGACATGGACACGGCGTAGCTCTCCACGGTGTCCATCTGCAGCAGATCCCAGTTGGCGTCAATGGTCCAGACCATGTGCACGGCCGAAAATTCGGGGCTTTTCGACGCGCCGCTGTAGGTGCGCACCTGGTGGCGGTAATACGCGCTCGCGCCGGACGGCTCGAGGTCGAAGGTGAGGGTGTAGGTGCCGTCGTCGTTGGCGGTCATGGTGGGGTTGAGCACCGTGTCGCGGCTGATGACGTAGTTGCTGAGGTTGCGCGGGTCCTGCCCATAGGCGTCCTCGTAGTCCTGCTGCGAGATGGCCACGATCTGGTCGCTCCAGGTAGCGGTGTCGCCGCTGATGGAATCGGCCTTGCGCACGAGGATCGCCCCGTCCTTGAAGTACTTCTGCTCGCCGAGCTTGACGAACATGCTCGTGCTGATGGCCTCGGTAAAGACGCTGTCGCTCGTGACGACGCGCACGTTGTGCACGGCCTGGTTGTAGTCGATGAAGCCGACCTTTGCCTTCGTCTGGCCGGTCGTCTCGGAGCGGTAGGTCTCCTGATCCATGACGCCGGTCGTAATGTAGATATTGTCCTCCGCGGTCTGGCCGGAGGGGTCGCCGTCCGGGCGGGAGAGCGTCGTGCTCGCGCCGCCGGCGCCGTCATCGTCGCCGACGCCGGCCGCGCCGGGAATGATGATCGCCGCCGCGATCGCCAGCGCCAGCAGCGCGCCGCCGATGACATAGGTGCGCTTGCCGTGCTTGCGGCGTGTCGGGCGCGCGGCGCTCTCCGAGGGCACCAGCTCGCTGTCGGCGATGTCCGGCGCGGCCTCGTCCGCCGTCGGCTTGCGCCGCCAGGTCGGCAGATGGAAGGTCTGTTTGCTCATGATATCCGTCTCCCTTGCAGGTGATGTCTGACGTGCATATCGTCAGGAAAATCACATTTCTTCATGACTTCATTATACGGCAGGGACTTTTCAAATGCATCCTCCGCGCGCGCGAGCGGTAGAAACGTTGGGAGAAGGCGATTCTACCGACGGGAGAATGACAGGATTTGGGCAAAACACGCCTCTTGCGGCCGAACGCCCGGCGTGGTATACTCATAGCATGGATGATGTGAGAGGCGCGCTCGCCGCCAACCTTGCCGAGCTGAGAAAAGAAGAAAACCTGACCCAGGCCGAGTTTGCCGCGCAGTTCAATTACTCCGACAAGGCCGTGTCCAAGTGGGAGCGGGGCGATTCCCTGCCCGACGTCGTGATGCTCAAGACCATCGCCGACCTTTACGGTCTGCGCGTGGACGATCTGCTGACGGACGGCGGCGTGGCGGCCGCATACGCCGCAGCGACGGAGTCCGGCGGCGAAAAGCAGCACGACGCCTACCTCATGTCGAAGGTGCTCATCGCCGCCATGTGGGTGACGATGGTGTGGGTCGTCGCGGTCGTCGTGTTTTTGTATTCGCAGTTCAGCATCGGCAAGATGTACTGGATGGCGTTCGTGTGGGCGGTGCCGGTGTCGTTCGCCGTGGCGTTCCTCTTCTCCCGCCACTGGGAGGGGGAGACGACGCTGCAGTGCGTGTTTTCGTCCCTGTTCGTGTGGAGCACGATCACGGCGTTTTATTTTCAGTACCTGCAGTATAACATCTGGGCCGTGTTCTTTGTCGGCGTCCCGGTGCAGATCGCGCTCATCCTCGGCACGAAGCTCCACCGCGCCGGCGTGCACTGGCTGCGCCGGTGAAAAAACCGAAAATACCGCTTGACGGCCGGCCGCGCACGTGCTATACTCCCTCCTAATGACAGGCCGAAAGGCCGGGCGGCGTCCGCGCCGCAGCAGACAGGATATCACCGCGTCTGTGGGACTCATATGCCCCACAGGCGCTTTTTTTGTGCGAAAGGAGTCTTTTTATGCGTACACGCACTTCCACCGCGCCCGATGACGCCAAGCGCGTGACCATGCAGGTGTCCACCGTCGGCATCGTGTGCAATGCGGCCCTGACGGTGTTCAAGCTCGTCGCCGGCATCGTGGCGCACTCGTCGGCCATAGTGGCCGATGCCGTGCACTCGGCGTCCGACATTCTCGGTTCGCTGATCGTGATGATCGGCGCGGTCTTTTCCCACAAGGCGGCCGACGCCAGCCACCCCTACGGGCACGAAAAGCTCGAGTGCATCGCGTCCATCCTGCTGGGCAACATCCTCGTGCTCGTCGGCGCAGCCATCGGCTACGCGGGCGTGATGAAGATCGTCCGCGGCGAGACGCTGGCTGCCCCCGGCGTGCTCGCGCTCATCGCGGCGGTCGTGTCCATCGGCGTGAAAGAGGGGCTGTACTGGTACACGATCGCGGCGGCCAAACGCATCCGCTCCGTGTCGCTCAAGGCCGAGGCGTGGCACCACCGGTCCGACGCGCTGTCGTCCATCGGCAGCTTTGCGGGCGTGCTCGGCGCGCGGCTCGGCGTGCCCATCCTCGACCCCATCGCGTCGATCGTCATCTGCCTGTTCATCTTCAAGGTGGCCTACGGCATCTTCCACGAGAGCATCGACCGGCTCGTCGACCGGGCGTGCGACCCGGACACCGTCGCCGCCATGCGCGAGACGATGCAGCACACCCCCGGCGTCGTGCGCGTGGACGATATCAAGACGCGGCTGTTTGGCAGCCGGACGTATGTCGACGCCGAGATCGCGGTCGACGGCGCGCTGCCGCTGCGGGACGCGCACGTCATCGCTGAGGCCGTGCACCACGAGCTGGAGCGCGACTACCCGGACGTCAAGCACTGCACCGTGCACGTCAACCCGGCGTGACGCGGGCGGGAAAAGGGAAAAAACGTGCGAAGGGCCGCCCGAAAGGGCGGCCCTTTTTGCGCGCGCGGCAGACGACAGAATGTCGTTTTCTTCGCGCGGAAAGCGCGGGAAAAGCGCGCTAAGAACGTGCCAAGAGCGCGCTAAGAAACCGCTAAGAAATATTTTGAGGCCCTTTTGTCGACATGAAATCGTGCATCCGCGCGGATTCGACACGGGCGGCGATGAGCGGTTTACATAACGCCTGACGTGCGAACGAAAAAGCCTGCGGCCTCAAGGGCTTGCGCGCATGACGGCAGAGGGTGCGCGGGGGCGCGCATGGCGGGCGGCGGGGCGGCGCTGTCGCGGGTGTCGTCACGCGGACGTCTCGCGGCACCGTACCCAACCGTACCGTACAGTACCGTACCATACTGTGTCTTACCTTGCAGCAGGAACATACGGCAAAGCATATCTTACCCTGTCTCTCTCAAAGAAAGCCAGGGGGAAAGAAAGCCGCTGTTGGAAACCGGCGAAAATGTGGAAAACTCTGTGGAAAACTTGTTGCAAGGCGCTCAGGCCGCTGCGGGCACGGGCACGGGCGCGGCGGAGCATGGGGCAGTGCCGACAGGGGGGACGTGCGGGTGCGGCAGGGGCTTTTGGTCGGGCACAGTCCGGCGCGGGCTTTCGGCCGGTGCGGGTGTGGTGGACGCTTTTGGCTGGCGCGTTGTGGCGGCCGTGCGGTGCGGGACGCGGGTGCAGCGCAGGGCGCGCTGGCTGGCTTTCTTTCCGAGAGAAAAAATGCTTGACAAGTTATGCAAAAGCATACTAAACTGGAAACAGGGGATCACGCAGGCGGCGGCCAGAGACGGACTTCGGCATCGCCCGCACCGCCGGTCATGCAGCGCGCATCCCACGTCCACCTCATCCGTCGCGGCGACTTTGGTCATGCGCTGCGCGTCCGACGCGCGCCTTTCCGGCGCTGCCCTCCGCAAAACGGAGACGAAAAACTCCGCCCCGCATCGAACCGATGCTGGGCGGAGTTTTGTGACAGCAGCCGCGCAGGCGCGGCTGCCTTTCTGCCGGCTATCCTGCGCGGCTGCCTTTTCGCAGCCGTTCCTATGTGCCTGCGGCCACCGTGCAGCCTTTCTCACGCGGCCTTCGCGGTCTTGCCCGCGCGCCACGCCTCGAACCGGGTGCGCATATGGTCGTTCAGGCGGCAGAACGCCTTCATCACCGGCCACGACAGCAGGCCGAACACGATGAGGATGAGCGCGCTCTGCAGATTGAGCTTCTGCAGGCTGAAGAGCGTCGGGAAGCCGAAATACGCGATCACGAACAGCACGCCGAGCACGACGATCATCACCTTGCGGATGGTGTTGTACGGCTGGCACGTGCGGTGCACCATCATGAGGCCGACAATGCCCATGACGCCGGTGCAGATCGTGATCATGGCCGTGTCGTCGAGCTGGAAGGCGATATAAAACAGCAGAATGCCCACGACCATCGCCAAATCCGTCATCGCGGCCGGCAGCGCGCGGAAGAGCACGTTGCGCAGGAATTTTCCCTTGACGAGGCTCTCGTTCGGCTCCATGGCGAGGATGAACGACGGGATGCCGATGGTCACGGCGCTCACGAGCGTGAGCTGCGCGGGGCTGAACGGGTACGGCAGCGTGGCAAAGAGCGTGAAAAACGCGAGGCAGAACGAGAAAATGTTCTTGACCAGATACAGCGACGCGCTGCGCTCGATGTTGTTGATGACGCGGCGGCCCTCCGCCACGACCGACGGCATGGAGGCAAAGTTCGAGTCGAGCAGCACGATGTGCGACACCTGACACGCCACGTCGCTGCCCGAGGCCATGGCGATGGAGCAGTCGGCCTCCTTAAGCGCGAGCACGTCGTTGACGCCGTCGCCCGTCATGGCCACGGTGTGGCCGTCGGCCTTGAGCGCCTGCACGAGGCTGCGCTTCTGCGCGGGGGTCACGCGGCCGAAGACCGTGTACTTGCCCGCCGCGTCGCGGATGGCCTCCTCGGTCGTGAGCGTGCGCGCGTCGACGAAGCGGTCGGCGTTTTCGATGCCGGCGCGCTTGGCCACCTCGGACACCGTGCGCGCGTTGTCGCCGGAGATGACCTTCACGGCCACGCCCTGGCTGGCAAAGTAGCCGAACGTCTCCGGCGCCTCGGCGCGGATCTTGTTTGAGAGCAGGATCAGCGCGATGGGCAGAAAGCCGGCGCTGAGCGTCTCGTCCGTGAGCGCGCCGTCATACATGCCCAGCAGCAGCACGCGGCAGCCCTTGGCGGAGTAGCCCTCGATCTGCTCCTGATACGGGTTCTCGCGCCCGGCGAGCAGCACGTCCGGCGCGCCGAGCAGGTACGTCTCCTCGGTGTGGAACGACACGCCGCCGTATTTCTTCGCCGACGAGAACGGCAGCGTCGCCGTCGCGTCCTGCGTCTTTTCGCCCGTGAAGTAGCGCCGCAGCGCGGCCATCGTGTCGTTGTCGGCCTGCATGGCGTAGACGTAGTCGGCCATGATCATGCGGATGTCCTCGAGCGTGAAGCGGTCGTCGCACAGGGGGCAGACGTCCTCGACGATCATCTTGTTTTCCGTCACCGTGCCGGTCTTGTCCACGCACAGCGTGTCCACGCGCGCGAGCGTCTCGATGCAGCCGAGCTCGTGCACGAGGGTCTTGCGCTGGGCCAGACGCACGACGCCGGCCACGAGCGCGAGGCTGGTGAGCAGATACAGCCCCTCTGGGATCATGCCGATGATCGAGCCGACCGTGCTCGTCACGGCGATGGGCACGGCGCGGCCGAGCCACACGTATTCCTTGACGAACATCACCACGCCGAGCGGGATGACGAGGATGCCGATCCACTTGACGAGGTTTTGCAGCGAGCGCATCATCTCCGACTGCTGCGGCTTCTTGGCGCGCTTGGCTTCCTGCGTCAGGCGCGAGACGTAGGAGTCCGCGCCGACGTCCGTCAGCTGCGCGCGGCACATGCCGCTGACGACGAAGCTGCCCGACAGGAGCTTGTCGCCGGGGTTTTTCTTAATTTCGTCCGACTCGCCCGTGATGAGCGCCTCGTTGACGTAGCAGCTATCTTGCGCGACGACGGCGTCGGCATAGATCTGGTTGCCGGCGGCGAAGACGACGATATCGTCGCGCACGAGCTGCGCGGTGTCCACGGTCACGCGCCTGCCGTCGCGCACGGCGACGGCCTTGGGCGATGCGAGGATGCTCAGCTTGTCGAGCGTTTTCTTCGAGCGGATCTCCTGAATGATGCCGATGGCGGTGTTGACGATGATGACGCCCATGAACGTCAGGTTCAGCCACTGCTGCACCGCGATCACGCACAGCGCCAGCAGGAAAAACAGCATATTGAAATAGGTAAAGATATTGCTCAGGACGATCTGCTTGACGGTCTTGCCCGGCGGATCGACGGGCGCGTTCGTCCAGCCGGCGTCCGCGCGCTCGCGCACCTGCGCGCTCGTCAGGCCCTGCTGCGGGTCGGGGTGCGCGACGGGCACGTCTCGCCGCTCCGGCGTCTCGGGCGCGGGCGCGCGCCGGTCTTTGATTTTTTCGATCAGATTGGCCAAAGGTCTGCCTCCAATGTGATAACACCAAATATACCGAATATTATAGCGTCTCGCGCGGTGGAATGGAACAACAGTTTGTGAATATTTGCTTAAAAATGGTGGGATTTTTCGGCAGCCTGCACAGTGTGCCGCAGCAGCAGCGCGGTCGTCACGCTGCCGATGCCGCCGGGCACGGGCGTGCAGGCGGCGATGGCGGCGGCCGCAGGCGTCACGTCGCCGCGCAGCGTGCCATCGGGCAGCGCGGTCGCGCCCGCGTCGAGCACGATCTGCCCCGGGCGCACGCACTCCGGCGTGATGAGCCCAGGCGCGCCCGCCGCGGCCAGCAGAATGTCGGCGGCCCGGCAGCGGGCGGCGAGGTCGGGCGTTTTCCGGTGGCAGAGCGTCACGGTCGCGTCCGCGCGCGTGAGCAGCAGCGCGGCCGGCCGGCCGATCACGAGGCTCCGGCCCACGACGGTCACGCGCCTGCCCGCGGGGTCGATGCCGTGCGCGCGCAGCAGCTCCATACACGCCTCGGCCGTGCAGGGGGCGAAGCCCGCCGCCCCAGTCACGAGCGCGCCGAGCGACCATGTCGTCATGCCGTCCACGTCCTTGCGCGCATCGAGCGCGTCGAGAATTTCCTGCGCGCGCAGCGCCGCCGGCAGCGGCCGCAGCAGCAGCACGCCGTGCACCGCGTCGTCTGCGCTCAGGGTGCGCAGGGTGTCGGTCAGGGTTTCGGGCGCGCAGTCCGCCGGCAGGGGCACGGGGCGCACGGTGACGCCGCAGCCGGCCGCCGAGAGTGCGATGCTGCGCAGATAGGCCCGGTCGTCCGGCTGCGCGCCGACGGACACGGCCGCGAGGCAGGGGGGTGCATCGAGCCGCGCCGCGCGCGCTCGCACCTGCGCATAGATCGCCGCGGCGGCCTCCGTTCCGGTCAGGGTGTTCGGCATGGTTCAGCCCTCCCCGCGCAGCGCGGCGCGCACCGCGTCTGCGGTCTGCGCGCAGCACTGCACCACGGTCGCGCGCAGGCGCGCGGCGCGCGCCTCGGTCGCGGCGCGGTCGTCCGGCGCGAGCAGGCCGGTGTTGACCAGCACGTTCAGTTCCGCCGCCTCCGCCGCCGCGCTGCACAGCGCCGCCGCGCACCCGATGTCCGAGTGCAGGAGGGGGCTGGCCGTGCTCAGCGCGGCGGGCAGCAGCAGCGCCACCTGCTCGCAGTGCTCCAGCATGGCCAGCGGGGCAAGGCACGCCGTGTGCGCCGCGTCCGCGAGCCGGGCGGCGCGCGTGGGGTCGTCCTTCGGGATGGCGTAGGCCCGCTGCAGCGGCAGAAAGCCCGCCGCGTCCGCGTCGATGAGCGCGAGCAGCGTCGTGCGCTGCGCGTCGCAGCTGGCGGCCAGCGTGGCGAGCGCGTCGTGCCGGTCGGCGTAGCGGGGGTTGGCTGCCGTCACGTTCGCGGCCATCGCGGCCAGGCTCGCCGCCAGCGCCCCAGCGAGCGCGGCCGCGCCCCCGCCGCCCGGTGCGGGCTGCGCGGAGGCGAGCTGCGCGGTGAATTCGGAAAGGGAGCGCCCGGTCGTAAGCGTCTGGTCGGTCATATGGAAAACCTCCTTGCGGGATGATGATCGTGTGGTGTCGTGTCCGTCACCGGCACACATATTATATTGTATTATACCGCGCGGCGGGGCGGTTGAAAAGTGGGCGCGGGGCTTTTTGCGCGCTTTTTGGGCATACTGACCCAAAAGGGAGGAATGACCATGCAAGACGGTTTCCTGCGCGCGGCGGCGGCGTCCATCCCCGTGGCCGTGGCAGCCCCCCGGCGCAACGCGGCGGCGGTCTGCGCGCGCATCGACCAGGCGCACCGGGCGCGTGCCGCGCTGCTCGTGCTGCCGGAGCTGTGCGTGACCGGCTACACGTGCGGCGACCTGTTTTTGTCCGCGCTGCTGCTCGATGCGGCCGAAGAAGCGCTGCTGAACATCTGCGTGCACACGCAAAACTGCGACCCCGTCGTCGTGCTCGGCGTGCCCCTGCGCGCCGGGGGCAAGCTCTACAACTGCGCGGCCGTGCTGCACCGCGGGCGCATCCTCGGCGTCGTGCCGAAAACGTGGCTGCCGAACTACGACGTGTTCGCGGAAAAGCGCTGCTTTGCCTCCGCAGCGGCGTACCATGGGCCGGGCAGCGTGCCCGTCAGTGGGGCGGACGTGCCGTTCGGCACGGGGCTGGTGTTCGCCTGCGCGCAGATGCCAGCGTTTCGCCTCGGCGTGGAGCTGTGCGAGGATGTGTGGGCGCCGATACCGCCGTCGGTGCGGCTGTGCCTCGCCGGGGCGACCGTGATCGCCAACTGCTCGGCCTCGCCAGAGGCGGCCGGCAAGCCCGCCCGCCGCCGCACGCTGCTGCGCGCGGCCAGCGCGCGCGGCCTCTGCGGCTATGTCTATGCCAACGCCGGACCGGACGAGTCGAGCGCGCGCGCCGTCTTTTCTGCGCACCACCTCATCGCGGAAAACGGGGACATCCTCGCCGAGCACGCGCCGTTCGCGCCCGAGCCCGGCCTGCTCGTGACGGAGCTCGACCTGCTGACGCTCTCGGCCGAGCGCCGGCGCAACACGACCTTCGTGCCCGAGGGGGCGGGGGCGCGCGCCGTGCCGTTTTCCATGCCGCTGCGCCCGACGGCGCTCAGCCGCGCGGTGTCGCCGCACCCGTTCGTGCCGGACGATGCAGCCCTGCGCCGCAAGCGCGCAGAGCTCCTGCTTTCCATCCAGGCGCACGGGCTGCGCAAGCGCCTGCTGCACACCGGCAGCCGGGCGGCGCTGCTGCCCGTGACGGACGATCTCGACAGCGTGCTCGCCCTGCTCGTGTGCGCGCGCACGATGGATCTGCTCGGCCGCGCGCGGCACGATGTCCTCGCCGTCACGCAGCCGGGGGGTGACCGGGCGCGCGTGCTGCGCCTGTGCAAGGCGCTGGGCGTGTCCGTGCGGCCGAACGCCGACCGCGCGGGGCTCGCGCGCACGCACGCGGCGCTCCCGCTCGCCGCACCCGACTTCACGGCGCTGCTGCTGGGCGAGGCCGTGTGCGCGCCGGAGGCCTACGGCGTCAACGCCGCCGTGCCGCGCACGCTCGTGCGCTGGCTCATCGCGGCCGAGGCCGAGCGCGCCGAGGAGCCCCTGCGCGCGGAGCTGCGCGCCGCGCTCTCCGCGCCCGACGCCGACTGCGCCGGCGTCTCGTGCGCGCTGACGGACTTCTGCTTTTACCATCTTGTCCGCTGCGGCGCGCACCCGCGGCGCATCCTGCGGCTGGCCCGCGCCGCCTTCGGCGACGCGGCCGCGGACGCCGACATCCTGCGCGCCATGGCGGCGCTCACGCGCTGCCTGTTCCGGCGGCCGGCCGCGCTGCCGGACCACGTCGCGCTCGGCAGCAGCGCGCAGGCGCTGCACTGGCCGCCGGACGCGGCAGGATCGCTCTGGAGCGAAGAGATCGACGCGCTGCGCCGCGAGCTGTCCTGAGATAAATATTTAAAAATGCGTGCATAACTGCATATTCTGCCGCCGCTCTGGATGCCGGAGCGGCGGCGTTTTTCGCATATCTTTCGCGCTTTTGTGCATATCACCGAAAGAAAAGCGTTTCTCGCGTGAATTTTATTCAAAAAGAGGGTTGACATTTGCGCGAAAAAGGTGAATAATATGCACATCTTATGAATGAATAATCAATGGAGGCAACCATGATGAAAAAAGAAGATATCAAAAAAGTCGTCCTTGCTTACTCCGGCGGTCTGGATACGTCCATCATCATCCCCTGGCTGAAGGAAAACTACAATAACTGCGAAGTCATCGCCGTGTCCGGCAATGTCGGCCAGGCCGGCGAGCTCGACGGTCTGGAAGAGAAGGCCATCAAGACCGGCGCGTCGAAGCTCTACGTGCTCGACCTGACGGACGAGTACGTCGATGATTACATCATCCCGACCATGCAGGCCGGCGCGATGTACGAGGAGTACCTGCTCGGCACGAGCCACGCGCGGCCGTGCATCGCCAAGGGCCTCGTCGAGATCGCCCAGAAAGAGGGCGCCGACGCCATCGCCCACGGCTGCACCGGCAAGGGCAACGATCAGGTCCGGTTCGAGCTGGCCATCAAGCACTTCGCGCCCGATATGCCCATCATCGCCCCGTGGCGGGAGTGGGACATCAAGTCGCGTGAGGAAGAGATCGCCTACGCCGAGGCGCACAACGTGCCCCTGAAGATCAACCGCGAGACGAACTACTCCAAGGACAAGAACCTCTGGCACCTGAGCCACGAGGGTCTCGACCTCGAGGATCCGGGCAACGAGCCGCAGTACGAGAAGCCGGGCTTCCTCGAGATGGGCGTCAGCCCCATCGACGCGCCGGACGCCCCGACCTACGTCACGCTCGACTTTGAGCAGGGCAAGCCCGTCGCGCTCGACGGCGAGAAGATGAGCGCCAAGGACATCATCCTCAAGCTCAACGCCATCGGCGGCGCCAACGGCATCGGCATTCTGGACATCGTGGAGAACCGGCTCGTCGGCATGAAGTGCCGCGGCGTGTACGAGACGCCGGGCGGCACGATCCTCTACAAGGCGCACAGCGTGCTCGAGACGCTCTGCCTCGACAAGATGACCATGCACGAGAAGCAGAAGCTCGCCGTGACCTTCGGCGAACTGGTGTATAACGGCCAGTGGTTCACGCCGCTGCGCGAGGCGCTCAGCGCGTTCGTGACCAAGACGCAGGAGCACGTCACCGGCACGGTGCGGCTCAAGCTCTACAAGGGCAACATGATCAACGCCGGCGTCTGGAGCCCGTACTCCCTGTACTCCGAGGAGATCGCCACCTTCGGCGAGAGCGACTACAACCAGGCGGACGCCGCCGGGTTCATCCAGCTCTACGGTCTGCCGATCGCCGTGCAGGCAAAGGTTGACGGCAAGAGCATGTAAGCGGTACAATAAATATATAGAAATGATTTTCTCCCCGCGCCGGGCCTCCCGGCGCGGGGCAGCCTGTCAAAAAAGCTTTTTCAAACGAGAACCCAGCGAAGCGGTTCTCTGTGGAGACAACGCACGAAGGGAGACCATCACCATGGCAAAAATGTGGGCGGGCCGCACGGCCGGCGTGACCGATCCGGTCGCGGACGATTTCAACTCCTCCATCCGCTTCGACAGCCGGATGTACCGCGAGGACATCACGGGCAGCATGGCGCACGCGGCGATGCTCGGCGCGCAGCACATCCTCCCGCAGGCGGACGCCGATGCCATCATCGACGCGCTGCAGGGCATCCTCGACGATCTCGACAGCGGCGCGCTCGCGTTCGACCCCGCGTGCGAGGACATCCATATGTTCGTCGAGCAGGTGCTCACCGCGCGCATCGGCGACCTCGGCAAGAAGCTGCACACCGCCCGCTCGCGCAACGATCAGGTCGCGCTCGACCTGCGCATGTACCTGCGCAACGAAACGAGCGAGATCATCGCGCTCACAAAGGACGTGCTCGCGGCGCTCGTGGAGCAGGCCGGGGCGCACAAGGGCGACATTCTGCCCGGCTACACGCACCTGCAGCGCGCGCAGCCCATCACCTTCGGCCACCACCTGATGGCCTATGCCATGATGCTCCTGCGCGACATCGACCGCATGCAGGATGCCGTCAGGCGCATGAACGTCTCGCCCATCGGCTGCTGCGCCCTCGCCGGTACGACGTATGACACCGACCGGTTTTTTGAGGCCAAGCAGCTCGGCTTTGACGACGTGGCGCGCAACAGTCTCGACGGCGTGTCCGACCGGGACTTCTGCGTCGAGCTGCTCGATGCCTACGCCATCGAGATGATGCACCTCTCGCGCCTGAGCGAGGAGCTGGTGCTGTGGTCGAGCTGGGAGTTTCAGTTCGTGCAGCTCTCGGACAGCTACACAACCGGCTCGTCGATCATGCCGCAGAAGAAAAACCCCGACATGGCCGAGCTCGTGCGCGGCAAGACCGGCCGCGTCTACGGCGACCTCATCGCCATGCTCACGGCGCTCAAGGGCCTGCCGCTGGCGTATAACAAGGACATGCAGGAGGACAAGGAGGCCGTGTTCGACGCGGTGGACACCGTGAAGATGTGCCTGCGCGTCATGGCGCCGATGCTCGCCACCATGACCGTGCGCGCCGACAAGATGCTCCACGCGGCGCAGACGGGCTTCCTGAACGCGACCGACCTCGCGGACTACCTCGTCACGAAGGGCCTGCCGTTCCGCAGCGCGTACAAGGTCTCCGGCCAGCTCGTGGCCTACTGCATCGCGCACAATACCGTGCTCGAAAAGCTGCCGCTCGAGACCTTCCGCACCTTCAGCGACCTCTTTGACGACGGCGTGTACGATGCCATCGACCTCACCAACTGCGTCACGCGGCGCGTGTCCTACGGCGGCACGTCCGTGCCGAGCGTCGAGGCGCAGATCACATGGGTCACGCAGCAGCTCGAGGCATAAGCACATACGCATATTTTTTACAAGACCGGCGCTCCCATTTGGGAGCGCCGGTCTTGCATTGCACAAAAAAATCCTGTAAAATAAGCAAAAAGTTGTGCAAAAAGGCTTGCCATTTCCGGGGTGGGGATGGTATTCTTTTTCATACCCACTTTGTTGAAAAAAGGAGAAATGGTATGAGAAAGAAACTTCTGAGCATCCTGCTTGTGCTGAGCCTGATGCTCGCGCTCGTGCCGGCGGCCTTCGCGGCAGACGCTGTGAGAACCGAGCTGGAAAGCGACGGCACAACGCTCGCCTTCTACGGCAGCGGCGTTGCCACGGCCGACTGCTGGAACGGCGACTGGACCGCCGTCACGCACGTTGACCTCGGGTATGAGATCCGCGGCGTCGCCGAGAATGTGCTGGCCCGCTGCGTCAACCTCGTCTCCTTTGAGGCCATCGGCAGCCGGTATCTCCGGACCTACAACGGCGGCCTCATCTCCATAGACGGCAGGCAGATGCTGGCCGCGCCGAACAGGTGCACGGCTTATGAGATCCTCGACTTGGTGCAGACCGTCAAGACGGGCGCGTTCCGTTACTGTCAGGGGCTGACGGCGGTCACGTTCCCGGCGAGCCTCACCACCATTGAGGCGCAGGCCTTCACCAGCTGCCTGAGCCTGACGGACGTTCAGCTGCCGGACGGCCTGAAGACGATCGGCGACTTTGCTTTCGCCGGCTGCGCCGCGCTGACGAGCGTGCTCATCCCGAAGAGCGTCACGAGCATCGGCGCGGGCGCCTTCACCGGCTGCACCGCGCTCACGGCCATCGACTACAGCGGAACCGAGGCCGAGTGGGCCCAGCTGACCAAGGGCGAGAACGCGCTGCCGGAGGGCGTGACCGTGAACTTCAACGCGCCCATCCACCACTACGGTTCCTGGACGGGCACGGACCCGAACTGCACGACCGAGGGCAAGCGCACCCGCACCTGCACCGACGACGGCTGCGGTCACACGGAGGAAATGACACTCCCCGCCCGCGGCCACTACTGGGGCATCGGCCGTGTGACGACGCTGCCGACGGAGACCACGACCGGCGTGCGCACCTATACCTGCAGGACCTACGGCTGCAATGCCACGCGCACCGAGGAGATCCCCAAGCTTGCCCCGCGGGTGCCCGTGAGCGAGCGCTTTGACGACGTTGCCCCCAACAGCTGGGCGTATGAGGACATCCAGTACTGCGTCGACTATGAGCTCATGGCCGGTGTCGGCGGCGGCCGGTTTGAACCGAAGACGCTGACCACGCGCGCACAGCTCGTGCAGATCCTCTATCGGCTTGCGGGCGCGCCGGAGGTCAGCGGCGAGACGCCGTTTACCGATCTCACGGCCGACTGGTACAAGACCGCGGTGCTCTGGGCGTACCAGACCGGCGTGACGTCCGGCGTGAGCGAGACGACCTTCGCACCGGACACGCCCGTCACGCGCGAGCAGGTCGCGGTGTTCCTGGCCAGGTTTGCGGATCGGGTGCTCGACAGATACACCCCCTATATGTGGGATGCGCTCTTCCCGTTTCAGGATCGTGAGCAAATCTCCTACTATGCGCGCACGGCCATGAACTGGGCGTGCGATCTGGGGCTGATCAAAGGCATTCCGGGCCCGGGCGGCCTGCGCCTTGAGCCGCAGAGCAGCGCCACGCGCGAGCAGATGGCGGTCATGATCGCACGGTTCTGCCGCAGACTGAATGTCTGGAACGAGCCCATGCCGGAGCTTTGAGCAAACGGCTGGAGCGCGCGTGCGTGCATTGCTGCCTGATACCGAACCGGCGTCCTGTTTTTTGGACGCCGGTTTTGTTATTGCTTGCGTGTGCGCTTCATAGTTTTGCAGCAAAGATGGGAATAAAAGGCGGTTAATTGAAGAAAAAAGGAGTACGCTTGCACGGATACGCACATTTGATACAAAAAAACGGAAAAATTGCATTGACATTCCCCACAAAAATGTTACAATATTGTCACAGAATGCTTTGGAAATTTCAAGTATCTTGTAACATTTGGAAAGGAGCGTAACGATGAAGCAGAGAACACGCAAGCTTCTGACCCTGCTGCTGATCGCAGCCATGGTCATGAGCCTGATGGTCCCGGCACTGGCGGCGGACACCGCGCAGTCCGAGACCCCCTACACTTACGACGCCGGAGACTACACCTTCGGCAAGATCTCGCACCCGAACAGCGCGCCCGGCCAGCCGGACGGCCTGGTCGACTACACCGGCAACGGCACGGTGGCCGTGACCGGCACGGCCGACGGCGCCGACGGTCAGGGCGACCGCGGCCAGAGCTACGCCTGGGCCGCCATGGCCTACGGCGACTATGTCTATGTCGGCACGTGCTACGCCGCCATGGGCCAGACGCTCACGGCGATGGACACCGTCATGGGCCACAAGTTCGACGAGGAGACCATGCGCGCCGAGCTCAACGCCATCTTCAACGGCACGTTCTTCTATGGGCAGGAGGACGGCGGCAACTCCGGCGGCGTGCTCGTGAAGGTCAACGTACACACCGGCGAGATGACCCTGCTCATGTCCAAGTCGCTCAACGGCGTCGCCCCGCTGTTCCGCAACGCCATCCGCTACAAGGACAAGCTCTATTTCTGCGGCAGCGTCAACGCCAACGGCCGCGGCGGCCTGCCGAGCATCTATGAGGTCGATCCGAGCGACGACAGCATCACGTGCGTCTATCAGGGCCTGTCGAACATGCAGGAATACGCGCAGGCGTATAAGGCCGGCGTCTGCACCGGCATCCGCGGCATGGCGGTCTACGACGGCAAGCTCGTCATCAGCAACGTCGGCGTCGACGGCGGATACCTGCTCATCAGCGAAGATCCGTCCAAAGGCTTCACGAAGATCGCTACGCAGTCCGATCTCTTTAACTATCCCGCCGTGCACTACAAAGACAGTGTCTACGGCGGCGGCATCTGGGAGATCGTCGAGTACAACGGCAGCCTCTACGTTGCCATGTGCACCGGCACGCCCGCCACGCGCGTGGGCGACAATATGCGCTCGTTCGCCATCGTGCGCGGCACCTGCTCCGGCGACTGGAACGACCCCGACGCCTGGACGTGGACGCCCGTCGTCGGCGACCAGGCCGACGGTGCGAAGTACACCTTCGGCATCGACCCCGAGCGCACGCGCGCAGCCGCCTGCAATATGTGCATTTATGACGGCTATCTCTACATCGGCGAGTACAACGACGAGGAGATCCCGCTCGAGGAGCTCATGTTCAGCCAGGACTTTGGCTTCCTCGCGCGCAACCTCGAGCAGTCGGTGAATCTCTACCGCATGTCCATCGGCGCGGACGGCACCGAGCAGATGGAGCTCGTCGTCGGCGAGCCGACCAAGATGTTCCCGGCCGGCGGCATCCTGTGCAAGCGCTCCGGCTTCGGCGACTATGAAAACCAGTACTTCTGGCAGTCCAAAGTGTTTGACGGCAAGCTCTTTCTCGGCACGTTCGACACCAGCTCCCTGCTCGAGCCGCTCGGCCAGTTCACCAACGGCGACCTGCTGCACATGTCGCGCGACGAGTGGGCCAGCCAGATCGGCTACCTCAAGGTGCTGCTCAAGCTGCTGCTGAATCAGGATAAGAACGGCGACGGCACGCTGCTCGCCGCCGACGCCGACACCGACGCCGCCATCGACGCCGCCGTCGACGCGGTGAACGAAGAAGCGGACAGCCCCGAGACCTTCTCACTCACGGACGCGCAGCATGACACGCTGCGCCAGGGCATCGACGACGGCGCTTACGCCGCGGCCTACAGCGTGTCCACACTCGGCAGCCTGCGCCGGCTCAACAGCCTGCTCGCCAAGCTGACCGACCTCGTGGAGACGAACGACATCGCGGGCTTCGTGGACATCTATCAGCAGGCCTGCGACCTCTACTCCGGCATCAGCGACAAGCTGCCCGACTCCATGAAGGAGCTCTACGAGATGCTCGTGCGCATCACGGAGCTGGAGAACATGAAGGATCTCGTCATCTGCCTCAACAAGCTCTCGACCGCCACGCGCGGCTTCGGTATGTACACCATCACGTCCGAGAACGGGAAGCTCACGCTCGACACGCTCACGCGCGACGGCTTTGGCGACCCGTACAACCACGGCCTGCGCGCCTTCGCCGTGAACGACGAGCAGGGCTGGATGGTCATCGGCACGGCCAACCCCTTCATGGGCACGCAGCTGTGGCGCACGACCGTCGACATGACCGATCCGATGGATCGCTTCACCGATCTCGACCCCAACGGCTGGGACTACCCCAGCATCGAATACTGCGTGCGGCACGGTCTCATGTCCGGCATGAGCGACACGATCTTCTCGCCCAACACCGTGACGACGCGCGCGCAGCTCGTGCAGGTGCTGTATAATTTCGAGGGCAAGCCCGACGTGAGCGATGTGGCCGTGCCGTTTACGGACGCCGCGTCCGGCTGGTACCGGGACGCGGTCGCCTGGGCGTACAAGACCGGCGTTGTGGACGGCATGTCGCCCACGACCTTCGCACCGAATAACACCGTGACGCGCGAGCAGGTTGCCGTCATCCTCATGCGCTATCTGACGAAAGTCTGCGGCGTGGAGCGCACGTGGACGCCGGATGACCTGTCCGGCTTCGCCGACGGCGGCAGCGTCTCCGGCTGGGCGCGCGCCGGCATGGCCGACGCGGTGGCGCTCGGCCTGTTCGGCGGCACGCAGGACAGCAGCGGTCAGGTGTGGCTGCGGCCGGGCGAGAGCGCGACGCGCGCCGAGATCGCGGCCGTTCTGGCGCGCTTCGGGCGCAACGTGGCCCACCTGCTCTGAATGCAGAATCGACCCGCCGGGGATTCCCCGGCGGGTTTTCGCTTAATTTTTCTTAAAGCTGGCAGTTTCCTCTGTCCGCGCACGCCGCGAATGTGTTAGGATAGACCCCAGAGGTGATACCATGGAAAACCCCGAGACCCCTGTCCGCATCCTCGTCGTGGACGACGAGCCGGACATCCGCAATATTTTACACATTCTGCTCTCGTCGCGCGGCTACGAGGTCGACGAGGCCGAAAACGGCCTGCGCGCCGTGGAGCTCGTGCGCGCGCAGCCGGACTATGACCTCATCATTCTCGACATCATGATGCCCGGCATGGACGGCGTGTCCGCCTGCGCGGAGATCCGGCAGCACAGCGTCGCGCCGATCCTGTTTCTGACGGCGAAGGCCCAGCCCGCCGACATGAGCGACGCCTACGGCAGCGGCGGCGACGACTATCTCATCAAGCCCTTTTCCAACCACGAGCTGTTCCTGCGGGTCGATTCGCTCATCCGCCGCTACCGCGTCTATCACGGCAAGGGCGACGCGCCGACGGTCATCGACGCGCTCGAGATCAACCGCGACAAGGGCACCGTGTGCAAAAACGGCCGCTCCGTCGAGATGACCAAGACGGAGTTTGAGCTGCTGCAGTACCTGATCGCCAACCGCGGCACGGCCGTGTCCGCGCGCAAGCTCTATGAGGACGTCTGGCACGAGAAGTTCCTGCCCAGCTCTGCCAACACCGTCATGGTGCACATCCTCAAGCTGCGCAAGAAGCTCGAGGATGACCCCGCCAACCCGACGCTCATCCGCACGGTCTGGGGAAAGGGGTATCAGATTGATTAAAAAGTGGTGCTCATCGCTCAATGCGCGCATGATCTTCGTGCTCCTCGCAGCGCTGGCCGTGGGCGTGGTGTGCTATTTCGGCATAGACGCGCTCGGCGCCGCGGCGATCGAGCACTGGTATCTGAGCGATGACGCCATCGCCGCGCGCAATCTGGAGCACGAGCGCAGCCTGCAGGAATACGTCAGCGCGCACGGCGTGTCCTCGCGCGACACGCTGGCCATCGAGCAGTGGTCGCGCGGTGAGAAAAAAGCCAACGTCATCGTCTATCAGGCGGAGGGCGACCCGTACGAGGCCGGCTCGTGGGGCACGAGCGAGCTGCTCGACGACACGACCCAGAGCGACATTGCCGACATGGGCTACAGCTTCTTCACCCTGCAGTTTGCCGACGGGGAGTACCGCGTCGCCGTGTGCGACTATTCCGAGGCGTGGCTCTACAGCTATGTGCGCTTCGGCGCGCTCGTGCTGGGCTTCGTGATCTATTCGTTCATCGCCTTCGGCTTCACGCGGCGGCTCACGCGGCGCGTCACGCGCCTGTCGGAGGCCGTCGGCGCGGCGGGCGCGCTCAACCGGACCATCCCCGTCGTCGGCACGGACGAGCTCGCGCGCCTGGCGGCGAGTGTCAACACCATGCGCGACACGATCCTGGAGCGCACGCGCAACGAGCAGACCGCCTGGCAGGCCAACAGCGACCTCATCACTGCCTTGTCGCACGATATCCGCAACCCCCTCACGTCGCTCATCGGCTATCTCGACCTGCTCGAGATGAGCCAGGACCGTCTGCCGGAGGACCTGCGCAGCTACGTGCTCGCCAGCCGCGACAAGGCCTATCAGCTCAAGGACCTGACGGGGGAGATGTTCCGGTATTTTCTCGTCTTCAGCCGCGGCGAACAGGAGACGCACCCCGAGCCCTACGACGCGCAGATCCTCTGCGCGCAGCTGCTCGGCGAGTGCGCGGCCGAGCTGCGCAGCCGGGGCTTTGACGTCAACCTCCTGCTGCTGACCACGCCCTGCACCGTCACGACCGACGTGCAGATGCTCAAGCGCGTGACGGATAACCTCCTGTCGAACATCGAAAAGTACGCCGACCCCGCCGCGCGCCTGACCATTCTGGCCGAGTGCGAGGGCGAGCGGCTGCACGTCTGCTTTGCCAACCGCGCGCGCCGCGAGCTTGCGCGCGTCGAGAGCAACCACATCGGCCTGCGCACGTGCGAGGCGATCCTGAAGCTGCTCGGCGGGCAGTTTTTCACCCACCGTACGGGCGATGATTTCTCGGCCGAGTTCGTCCTGCCGCGCACGCCGCCGGACGCGGCGCAGGGCTGAGCGGATCGATCCCTCAGTCAGCCTGACGGCTGCCAGCTCCCTTTGCACAAGGGAGCCTATGAGGTGCGGGACGAACGCACGGTGCACCACCGGCGGCGCTGGAGGAAACCGCGGCTTTTCTGCCATGATGCTGGTCGAGCGGCACAGAAACGGAATCGCCAAGGTGTGTGACGTCAGGAAACACGGCATCCGCCTCGCTGCGCTCAGCACCTTTTTCCCGAGGGCAAGGCTTGGGTGCGCAGCGCAGGCAACGCTGTACCCGCCTCTCTACATAACAAACCCGCAAAAAAGATCCCCGAAACGAACGTTTCGGGGATCTTCGCTCTGTATGGTTGATGGATCAGCGATCACACAATGCCCTGAGCCATCATGGCGTTGGCGACCTTCAGGAAGCCGGCAACGTTGGCGCCGAGCATCATGTTGCCCGGCTGGCCGCACTCGACGGAGGCGTCGTAGCAGGCCTTAAAGATGCTCTTCATGATGCCGTGCAGCTTCTCGTCGACTTCTTCGAAGCTCCAGCTCATGCGCAGGGAGTTCTGGCTCATTTCCAGACCGGAGGTGGCGACGCCGCCGGCGTTGGAAGCCTTGCCCGGCGTGTAGAGCAGGCCGGCCTCGATGACCGCGTTGATGGCCTCGGGGGTCAGCGGCATGTTCGCGCCTTCGAACACGGCCATGGCGCCGTTTTTGATGACGGCCTTCGCGCCCTCAAGATCCATCTCGTTCTGGGACGCGCACGGCATGGCGATGTCGCACGGCACGGTCCAGATGTTCTTGCAGCCCTCGTGGTACTCGCTGCCGGGCACTTCGTCAGCGTAGACGCTGATGCGGGCGCGGCGCTTCTGCTTGATGTCAAACAGCACGTCGAGGTTGATGCCGTTGGGATCGTAGACGTAGCCCTTGGAGTCGCTCATGGCGATGACCTTGCCGCCGAGCTCGGTGCACTTCTGCGCGCAGTACTGCGCCACGTTGCCGGAGCCGGACACGATGACCTTCTTGCCCTCGAAGCTGTCGTTTCTCAGGTGCTTGAGCACTTCGGCGGAGAAGTAGCAGATGCCGTAGCCGGTGGCCTCGGTGCGGGCGAGAGAGCCGCCGTAGGTCAGGCCCTTGCCGGTGATGACGCCGCCCTCAAAGCGGTCAACGATCTTCTTGTACTGGCCGTACATATAGCCGACCTCGCGCGCGCCGACGCCGATGTCGCCGGCCGGGGTGTCGGTGAACTGGCCGATGTGGCGATAGAGCTCGGTCATGAAGCTCTGGCAGAAACGCATGACCTCACCGTCGGACTTGCCGTGGGGGTCAAAGTCGGAGCCGCCCTTGCCGCCGCCCATGGGCAGGGTGGTCAGGGAGTTCTTCAGGATCTGCTCGAAGCCAAGGAACTTGACGACGGACAGGTTGACCGAGGGATGGAAGCGCAGACCGCCCTTGTAGGGGCCGATCGCGGAGTTGAACTGCACACGGTAGCCGCGGTTGACCTGGACCTTGCCGTTGTCGTCCACCCAGGGAACGCGGAAGATGATGATGCGCTCGGGCTCAACGAAGCGCTCCATGAGGCCGGCTTCTTCCCACTCGGGGTGCTTGTCGACGACGTACTGGAGGCTCTCAAAGACTTCGTCAACGGCCTGCAGGAACTCGGGCTCGTTGGGGTGGTTCTTCTGAAGGTCGGCGAAAACGCGGTTCAGATATGCATTGTTGATCATTTTCTTACCTCTTTCTTGTTATTCACGTTGCTCTCAAAAACGGCCTGAGCGGCCAATTTCCTTTATCATGGTAACGCAAACGGAGAGGGATTGCAATATCCGTTTTCCATATAATTTCTCAATTTTTTTGTGCAAAAAGTCAGAAAGGACGCTTTAAATTGCACTGTTTTCGTCAAAAAAACAACATTCCCGTGTAAAAGCTGGCAATTTGCGACCGCCATTTTTATGCAGGTGCAAAAAAAGCGCTTGACAAATTATTCTAACGAGTATAAACTAAGAGCGAAAGTTATCCAAACGCATAATAAATTTGCAGCCGGAAGGGAGGAATGCGGATGCGGCGATGCGAGGTGTGTTTTGCGCCGCTGCCGGCGTGGGAAGATGCGTACCTGTGGCCGTGCGCGCACGGCGGGCTGACGGTGTGCGCCGATTGCTTTGACACGCTCGTGGGCGGCCTGTCGCGGCGGGAGCTGGCCGCGCGCCTGAGCGCACCGGGAGCGTGAGGGGGGCGGAGCAGCAAAAACCCGCCCACGGTGTGGGCGGGCGGAGCATGTGCGGTTTTTCTTCGCGGTGTTGACGGAGGCGATCCAGATTTTTTTCAGCTCCGTGCATTTGCCGGGCGTTTGTGCATCTTCCCGGAAAAGAAAAATACCGACCGTCCAGAAGGACAATCGGTATTTTTGGTGGGGGAAGATGGATTTCCCCTGACGGGGATAAACTTCGACTCCATCTTCCGCGCAAAGAAAAATACCAATCACCCAAAAGGGTAATTGGTATTTTTGGTGGGGGAAGATGGATTTCCCCTGACGGGGATAAACTTCGACTCCATCTTCCGCGCAAAGAAAAATACCAATCACCCAAAAGGGTAATTGGTATTTTTGGTGGGGGAAGATGGATTTCCCCTGACGGGGATAAACTTCGACTCC
>OHXC01000112.1_pt1 | contig 55650 bp, 39 predicted proteins | sample 1579891 | NCBI WGS metagenome assembly OHXC01 (sample SAMEA3882531, study PRJEB24775) | human gut metagenome | biome: human-associated habitat; feature: intestine environment; material: feces | place: Netherlands | collected 2009/2010
CATGGGACACGGCCAGCCACCAAGACCCCGAACCGTTCCCCGGCTTAACAACAAACCCGGCTTAATCGGAATTAAACCGACATCGGTTTAATTCCGACCGCGGCTGCCACTACCGGTGGGACGAATGGATCCGCATCTGCGAGGAGCACGGGCTGATCCGGTCGATGAGCGCCAAGGGATGCAGCCCGGACAACGCGGCCGCCGAGGGGTTCTTCGGCAGGCTCAAGAACGAGTTATTCTACGGGCGGGACTGGAGGGGCGTGGGCTACGAGGAGTTCCGCGAACGCCTGGCCGCCTACCTGACCCACTACAATGAAACCAGGATCAAGAAGTCACTGGACTGGATGAGCCCCGTGCAATACCGCAGAAGTCTTGGACTGGCCGCCTGACCGTCCAAAAAAACATCCGCACCCCCTCCGTGCGATCATGGACGATGCGCCCCGCCTGCGCCATCGCATGATTCCGTACCTCCACACCATGAACTGGCGCGCATCCCGGACAGGCCTTCCCCTGGTGGAGCCCATGTATTGGGGATCGCCCGACATCGACGCCGCATACCACGTTCCCAACGAATACATGTTCGGCACCGAACTGCTGGCCGCGCCCATCACGGAACCGATGGATAAATCCTCCCGACGGGGCAAGGCCGACGTATGGCTGCCGCAGGGCGACTGGTTCGACTTCTTCACCGGGCGCCGGTATAGCGCGTCTTCGCCCAACGGACGGCGCATGACCGTCTGGCGTCCGCTCGACGGAATTCCCGTGTTCGCGAAGGCCGGCGGCATCGTGCCGATGCAGCCCCTGTCCGAGGGGGATTCCATCAACTCCGTCGACAACCCGCAGCATCTGGAGATCATCGTCTTCCCCGGAGCGGACGGCGACTTCACGCTGATGGAGGATTCGGGACATTACTCTCGGCAGATCACCCCGGCGACCACCGCGATCACCTATCGATGGCGCAAGGACGGCGCCACATCCGCACTCACGGTATCGCCAGCCCAGGGAGACGTTCACGCTCTGCCGGCCCGGAGAACATGGGATTTCCTGTTCCGAGGCATTACCGACAGCGACATATCCGTACAGGCCGACGGCGCATCCGTCGATTCGGATCGCCGGTATGATGCCGAAACCCTCACATTGCAGGTAACGGTCGCCGACGTATCCACCCGCAGCGAGATACGTGTCACCATCGGCGACACGACGATGGCCGCCGATCCCCGCATGGAAGACGTCTTCGACATCCTTCGGCATGCCGAAATGCGATATCTGACCAAGGAACAGGCTTATGCCGCCATAGCGGAGAACGGCATCGACGCATTGGCCACGATGGATTCACTCGAGCACGTCAGCGGGCCGGACATGGAAGATTGCTCCGATTCGCATATGCCGAGCGCCGTCCGTCAAGCGCTGACGGAGGTGCTGCTCCGATCCTAGCCCGCATGTCGCCTCTCCCGGAATACGCCACGGGAGAGGCGACAGCAGCCCGTCACAGACCCATGTCCAGGCGAACGCCGGGCCGTCAACACGTCGAGGCACGACGCACCAGATCGTAGGAGGTCACATACGTGCGGAACGGATCCGCCGACCCCTCGATGCGCGCGATCAGCATATCCACGGCATGTCGCGCGTAATCATCCACATGCGGGTCGATCGTCGTCAATCCGGGCATGCAGTACTCGGCATCCGGCACGTTGTCGAACCCAATGACCTGCATATCCTGCGGCACGCGCACGCCGCGCCGCTGCAGCTCATGAATCACCCCGATGGCGAGCGCGTCGTTCAGGCACATGACCGCATCCGGACGCGGCGCATCCGGATCGTCCAACAGCCCCGCCACCGCATCGCGGCCGCCGGACTGCACCCAATCCGCGTTACGGACCAGCCGCCAATCGACCTGCAGGCCACGCTCCTCATGGGCCAACACATAGCCGCGGGTACGCATCGTGCTGGTGGTTTCGGGCCGCGACTCGCGGTCGGCATCCGGGCATGCGTTCTCCGCGGTGCCGCCGATCAACGCGATCCTACGGCATCCCGAATCCAGCAGCGCCCCCACCGCGGTGCGTACGGCCTCCACGTTCGGCATCGTGACCCAATCGGCCAGTCCCTGCGTATCGTAATCGCCCACAATCACCAACGGATACGGCTGGTGCAGTATCGTGCGATCCGTGATCGGCGAGCCCATGAAGAAAATCCAGCCGTCCGCGGCCAGCTTCTTCGTCTCCGGGATCGCCTGCGCCAAGCCGCCGGCGCTGTTGTAGGTATCGGTGATCACCGCGTACCCGCGGGAACGTGCCGCCGCCACGATGCTGTCGGCGAGATAGGGCATGAACGGCTGGCAGAAATCGGTGATGGCCAGTCCGATGAGCTTCGTGCCGCCGGTTTTCATGGCGCGGGCGGACACGTTAACGCGGTATCCGAGGCGTTCGATGGCATCCTGGACACGCTGGCGCGTCTCCGGGCGCATACTGCCGGTGTTGTTCAGCACATTCGACACCGTTTTGATGGAGACGCCCGTCTCGCGCGCCACGTCGGTGATGGTCACCCGTTTCGCCACAGCACCCCTCTCGTCGCACCATCGGGCATGTTCCGCACGGTTCAGGCGGAACGCCCGTCTGATTCCAGCATAACGCGTTTTCCCCGGCCGGTCCGGTCCCTTCCGCCCGGCCCGGGAAGCAAGGGCCGTGCGATCCGTCCTTCTCCGGAACGGACCGCGCGGCCCATCGCGTCACTTGATGTGCAGGGCGGTCCAACTCACCGGCGGCAGGGAGACGCGGACCACGCCGGACTCGGCATCGTACATGGCCGACCCGTTGGCGTGCGGGGTCACACGGTTCTGGTCGTAGAGCGTATTCGCGGCGAACAGATCGTCGTCGTGCAGCGTCTGCGCCTCGACGGATGCCGGCTGCGCGCCGTCCTGCAGCCTGATCTCGAACTCGGCGGTCGCCTCGAGCGAACGGTTCACCGCAAACACGGCGAGCGAGCCGTCGGCGCAGCGCACGGCCACGGCGTTCACGCCGTCGACCTCGCCATAGCGCGGCGTATCCACGGTGCCGGCGGACAGCTTCGGCTCCAGCACGGTGCCGCCCTTGGCCAGGCGCGCGGTCACGGAGAACGGGTGGAACGTGGTCTGGCGCCAGGCCGGGCCGCCCGGCTCCGTCATGATCGGGGCGATGACATTGACCAGCTGCGCCAGGCTGGCGGCGCGCACGCGGTCGGCGTTCTTGAGCAGCGTGATCATCAGATCGCCGAACACCACGGCGTCGGCGGCGGTGTAGATGTCCTCCAGCAGACGCGGGGCCACCGGCCAGTTGCCGATGCCCTCGGGGGTCTTGCTCGGCTCCTCACCCTGGTACCAGACATTCCATTCATCGAACGAGATGTACACGTCGTGCGCGCTCTTCAGATGGGCCTTGGTGGCGTCGATGGTGGCGGCCACGTCCTTGATGAAGCCGTCCATATCCACGCCGGAGGCCAGGAAGCTGGCCATGTCGCGCGTGCCGTCCTCCTTGAAGAACGGCTGGTAGTAGGCGTGGCAGGAGACGAAGTTCACGTTCTCGTAGGTCTTCTCAAGAACGGTCTGCTCCCACTTGCCGAAGGTCGGCATGCCATGGGCGGAGGAGCCGCACACCACCAGTTCCACGTCCGGATCGATCTGGCGCATGCCGGCGGCCACGGAGGCGGCGAGCATGCCGTAGTCCTCGGCGGACTTGTGGCCGAGCTGCCACGGGCCGTCCATCTCGTTGCCCAGGCACCACATGCGGATATCGAACGGCTTGTCGGCGCCGTTGGCGCGGCGACGTTCCGACAGCTCGGTGCCGCCGGGCACGTTCGCGTACTCCAGCAGGTCCAGGGCCTCCTGCAGGCCGCGCGTGCCCAGGTTGACGGCCTCCATCAGCTCGTTGCCGCCGGTGGCCTCAAGCCATTCGGCCATCTCGTGCAGGCCGAATTCGTTGGTTTCGGTGGAATGCCAGGCCAGATCGAGTCGACGGGGACGTTCCTGCTTGGGGCCGATGCCGTCCTCCCAGCGGTAGCCGGACACGAAGTTGCCGCCCGGGTAGCGGATGGTGGTGGCGCCGAGTTCCTTGACCAGGTCGATGACGTCCTTGCGGAAGCCGTGCTCGTCGGCGGTCGGGTGGTCGGGCTCGTAGATGCCGGTGTACACGCAACGGCCAAGGTGCTCGACGAACGAACCGAACAGACGATTGTTGACCGGAGCGACCTCAAAATCGTCATCGACGACGAGACGTGCGGTCAGATGGTCCTGCTGGGGCATGGGATTCCTTTCTACATATCTGCATGCACTCTGCATACGTGACACGTATCCATACAACGATGTACCGCGGAGGCGCGGGCGGCCGGGGACATCCGTGTGACAGCCACCAGTGTAGTACAACCTTGTACTGACTGCCGGAAGGCGTGTCGCAGAGACGGCTGAGACCTTTTGGCGCACCACTGCAGCAAAAAAGATCCCAAGAAGTCGAATTACAGTCCCATCCGACGCATAGCCACCGTGAACATACGGCAAAAGGCATCAACCACGTCACCCGTCCACCCGCTACATTCACAAGCAGTACCGCCCACTCTGCATCATTCGCATATGCAAAGGCCGCGAACCGTACGATGACGGTTCGCGGCCCCCTGACATGCCATTAGGCCACCCGGCTCGCACCGGCTGTTCGGCCTGCCGGCTCAGCCCTCGCGCTTGGGCGCCTGGCTGGCCACGCGGGTCAGGCGCGGCGGGCGGCGCGTGGACACGAACAGTGGCTGCACCTCGATCAGCGGGTTGTACGGCGCCAGGCCGAACCACTTGACCGGGGAACCGGCCACGCGGCGGATCGCGTACTTGATCTGCAGCGAGAGGGCGCCACGGCCGGAGACCTTCGACTCGGGCATCAGCGCCTTGTGGATCACCACGTAGCGGATGGTGCCGATGCCGGGATCGGCGTCAAGCTTCGGGTAGATCGACTGCTGGTTCGGCAGCTCGCCGGTCTTCTCCAGATCGTGCATGATCTGATGCAGGTAGGCCGGGATGGACTGCGAGACCTTGAAGCCGAGGCGGATGCGCACACGGAACAGGTAGTCGGTACCGAAGCTCTCGACCGAATACTCACGGGTGAATGGCTCGTCGGTGGTCTCGACGGCCACCGCCCACCATGCGCGGGCGCGCTTGGGGTGGTCGGCGAAGATCGAGAAGAAGATGTCCGTATCGAGACGCTTCAGGTCCGGATCGCTGGTCAGGTAGACGATGTTGTCCGCGAACCGGTGGATGCGGCTATCGCCGTGCAGCTTGTCCAGCGCGGGGAGGAAGTCCTTCGGCATCATGTGCCGACGCTGCGAGCGCTCCAGCTTGGTGCCCTCGTTCCACGTGTACATGATCATGAGGATCGCCAGCGTGAGCAGCAGCGTGAACCAGCCGCCGTGCAGGAACTTGGCCATCGAGGCGGCGAAGAACAGGACCTGGATCGCCAGGAACACGATGGTGAACACAACGGTGCCGAACTTGTTGCTGCGGTGCCACAGGTAGATGCCCAGCAGGATCGTGGTGGTGGTCATCGTGATGGTCAGTGCCAAGCCGTAGGCCGCCGAGATATGTTCCGAATCGCGGAACAGCAGCAGCACGGCCAGCGTGGCCACGCACAGCACCACGTTGACGACCGGAATGTACAGCTGGCCGCGGGTACGGGCAGGGTAACGGACCTGCAGATGCGGCATCCAGTTGAGGCCGGTGGCCTCGGAGACCATGGTGAACGCGCCCGTAATCAGCGCCTGGGAGGCGATGATGCCGGCGGTGACCGACAGCACGACGGCCACATAGCGCACGTTCGGATCCATCATCTGGAAGAACGGGTTGATCCCCTCGGCGTCGGCCAGTTCGGGGTTGTTCTGGTTGCGCAGCATCCACGCGCCCTGGCCGAAGTAGTTGAGCACCAGCGCCACCTTGATGAACGGCCAGGTGAAGTAGATGTTGCCGCGGCCCACGTGGCCCATATCCGAGTACAGCGCCTCGGCGCCGGTGGTCGAAAGGAACACGGTGCCCATCAGCGCCAGACCGGTGGCGTTATTCGGACTGAACAGGAACTTGATGCCGTAGTACGGGTTGAGTGCGGCGAGCACGGACCAGTCGTTGCCGATGGCTACCACGCCGACGATCGCCAGGAACGCGAACCAGACCATCACCACCGAGCCGAAGACCTTGCCGATCGATTCGGTGCCGCGCGACTGCACGGCGAACAGGATCACGATGATCACCGCGGTGATCATCATCGTCAGATCCTTGTTCTCGGTGAACAGATGCTCCAACGCCGGCAGCGTCTTCAGGCCTTCGACGGCGGACGAGATCGACACGGCCGGCGTCAGCACCGAGTCCGCCAGGAAGGCCGCGCCGCCGAGCATGGCCGGTATGACGAGCCATGCGCCGTATTTGCGAATCAACGAGTACAGAGCAAAGATGATTCTGCAGAAACGGACATCCAAACATCCCAATTCACATCACACATGACCGATTCTCCAGAATCGGACACACAGAACACATTTTTCGGAACTCAGACGTCCGATTCGGCAGAATCGGACACATGTGCACAAGTCGGATGATGAGCACGACTATCGACGGGCGTTCGCCGGTTGTGGACGCCGCTGAAATCGATGCGATCCACACCGGGCACACGCATGAAGACGCACAGTATCAACGCGTGGTATCGCCTGGCACCAGTGTCATGGGAATAAGCACGTTCGGCTCGAACGGCTTGGGGATGTTCTTGCGTGAAGCGTTAGCCGCGGCCACTTCCTCATTGGCAATCGCCTGCACGATATGGTCAGCCGCCGACTGTGCGATCGCCGAGAAATCCTGCGCGACCGCGGTCAGCTTCATGCCGGCCAAATCAGTCAAATACGTACCATCGTAGGCAACGATCTGCAGCTCGTCAGGAATGGAAATTCCACGGCCCAACGCTTCGCGCACGCAGAACGATGCACCAATATCGGAACTGACCACGGCATCGACGCCGTCGGTCGTCACCTTGTCGAGCGCATTGCTGACCGCACGATGATAGCCGGCAAAATCCATCACTTCGCCAGCTTCAACATACTCGTATTTCACGCCTGCGGAGGTCAATTCCTGTTCCAACGTGAGGTAGTAGCGCACCGTCGGGAACGTGGTCTTTCCCAAATCGAACGGTCCTTCCTCGACTTCTCCGCGCGCAGCCAAATCGAAGAATTGATCTCGCGGACCGCCAATCATCACCACATGTTTGGCACCATTGCGGATCAGCATCTGCGCAATCAATCGCCCACCCTGCTCGTGGTCGGATCCGATTGACGAAATACCGTCTCCAAGCACACGGTCGAACGCGACGATCGGGCGATGAATCGACGTCCAATAATCGCCGGGATGCGAAGTGTGCGCACACATGACGATGCCGTCCATCATGTGCCGACGCAACATGTCGACATACTGGATTTCGCCGTCCGCCTCATCTGCGGTAGAGCACAGCATAGTGCGTAATCCTTGCGCGGCGAGCGCATGCTGCAGATGTGCGGTAAACGTCGCAAAGAACGGGTGGCGGATGGTGGGCACGATGACGCCGACCAGATTCGTGCAATCATGATACAGATTGCGGGCAAGCTCGTTCGGCACATAATTGAGGGCTTGCATGGCTTTGCGCACACGTTCGCGCATGTCATCAGACACGTACCCGTTGCCGTTCACCACCAGCGAGACGGTGCTCAGAGACACCCCGGCCTTCTTCGCCACATCGCGCATGCCGACCATGATCGCACCTTCCCCGTCATCACTGTTCTATCGTTGTATGCTCACGTGCTTACCACGAAATATTACATTCATTTACATTCTCTCGAACCTGTTCGACAGTCCGGCAACGAAATACAGCTTCTTAGTGTCGACTCCCGCGGAGGCGAAGGCCTTCAGCAGCGGCTTGGTCTGGTCGAATGCAATCACCAGCGTTGCATCCGGACTGGCGGCCTTGATGGCGGTTGCGCTCAGATTTCTTTCACGTTACTCAGCGACCGTCCGTGTAACGTGAAAATTACGCCGGATTGGCAAGCAGCGCAATGCCGAAACCGGCGGCCACACAAATGAGAGGCACCGCGACGGTTGCTATTCCATAGCCCAGAGCCAGCGTAAAACGACGCTGGCGAATCAATGAAACCACTTCGTTGAGCGCCGTGGAGAATGTTGAGAAACCACCGAGAAATCCGACAACGAACATCATGACCGTGTCCATATCCACCGATTGCGAATAGTAGGACATCATGGCGATGCCCGCGCATAGCGAGGCGACGCCGTTGATGACGAGCGTGGATAGCGGGAAGTTGCGATTCGTTCTTCGATTCTCGCGGTTCCAGCCTTGTTGAATTGACACGTCGAGCACGTAACGGGCCATGGCTCCCAGACCGCCGAACAGACAGATCATCCACATCATCAGCGCACCTCCCCGGTAGTCGGGTCGGCGACAAGCGAAATCTCCGCAGTGATCGGTTTGGGCTCGAAGCTGGGTGGAAGCGGGTTGGCCGGCTGCTGGATTGGCTGCGACTGCTGCTGGGGCTGCTGGATTGGTTGCGACTGCTGAATCGGCTCGGGCAGCTGCCCCAAGTCTGAAGTATCCGGCTCGCGCAACAACGGCTGCGATGACTGTGTCAGCTGAGGAACGACCAGCGGAGGAATCTGCGGAACGCGGCCTGTCTGCATAGGCTGGCTGGCGGTCGGCGGCACGGTTGGTGTTTCGACTCGCGGAACCTGTCCCGTCTGTGCAATCTGCTGGGCCGTCTGCGCGGCTTCCATTGCGGCCTGCGCGGCAGAACGCGCCACGTCGGCCACTTTCACATGGCGTACGCCCTGCGTGTCCGATTCGGCAGAATCGGACACGGAAACAGCTGAAAACGCACCCCGAACCCGCTTTCGAGTACTCCGTGACAGCAGTGCCTGCATCAGAACCACGCCGGCGGCGGCAGTGAGCAAACCGCCTGCAAAATTTCCCGCAAGATAGCCAAGCGCACTGGCGATATGCCGCTCGTGCAGACCTTCCATCGTTTCCAGCATCACGCCGGACATCGTCGAAAGCCCGCCGAGCAAGCCGAGCCCAACGCCACGGCTGACAACCTGCCGCACCCGGCGACGCAGCCACGAAGCGGTCGCCATGAATTCGGTCAGCATCGCGAACAGGAAGCAGGCGACCATATTCGACACAAACGTGCCCACAACGAATGGCGTCCCGCTGACCGACGGCAGGAGCATATCCAACGCATGCCGACAGCCGACTCCAACAAATCCACCGACGAACACCACAACATACATCAGTCCGTCGGCGAGCGGATTGAACCGCGCCTGCATACGTTTCATCGGCGCCAGGGGAATCGTAGGCGGATCCATGGTGTTAGCGGCGGGCGCGGTTGCACCAGCATGCATCACCTCAACAGTGTCGATTGCCTGCGTGATGGGATGTGAGTCCTCACCCGCAGTCACCACGTCTCCCGGCGATTGTTCTTGCGATTCCATTGCGCTCCCCCTGTACTGGCCTTCCGCGGACAGCGTTGTTCCGCCCATAGGCCGTGCAACAACGAGCTGGGCCGCGGTTGCCGCCTTCCTAACGCATATGAGTTTACACGGAGCGCCAACGTATGCACCCTGGATGTCCGATTCCGCAGATTCGTACATCCAGAGTCCAGCCGAATTCAGCCAGGCTCAGTCAAGCCGGGCATCACACAGCCGCCGCATCGCAGGTCGCACCTCGCGCTCCTCCTCGCCACTGAACAGCACCACCAGATAGTCGCCGGCACGCAGCCGTGTATCGCCGCGCGGCACGATCTCGCTTTCGCCGCGACGCAGGCCGATGATCAGGCACCCAGACGGCCAACGCACGTCACACACCCGCTTGCCGTCCGCAATCGCTCCCATTTCCAATGGCAGTTCCATAATGCCGCTGCCCACATGGCTTGCGATCGCCATCTGCATGCCTTGCGCGCGCACGTACCGCTCCAGCAACTCCCCATAAATCGGTTTGGTGCGCAGCAAATCGGACACCAACAGCGCGACGAAAGCGACGGCCGCGACCGGCAGCATGTGCGTCAACGTTCCAGACATCTCCACAGCCAACAGAATCGACGTGATCGGCGTTTTCACGGACGCGGCGAGCGTGCCCGTCATCACGCACACCGCAAACACCGCCACTGCGTCGGATGGCAGATCACCGAATCGATGCAACACTTCACCGCAGATGCCGCCGGCCAACGAACCGACCGCAAGAATCGGCATGAAAATACCGCCAGGCGCGCCTGAGCCGAAACTCGTGGATGTGAACAGCATCTTCGCCACGAACAGCAGACACAGCATTCCCAAGCCGACGCGCGCATGTTCGGCGGTATCAATCAGATTCGAGCCGCCGCCGAGCACATCGGGCAACCAGATGCCGACAGGCAACGCGATCGCAATCGCAATCATCGGGCGGCTCCATGCCGGCAGTTTGCCGTACAGCGTCTGGAAGCCAAGCAACGAGCGGTTCATCAGCGAACCAACCAAACCGGCCACCAATCCCAACGGAATCAGCCACACATACTCTTCCAACGACAGCTGACCGATATCACCGAAATCCAAAACCGGACGCAGACCGAAACAGTATTTTGAGACGAAATCGGCGGTCAGCGATGCGGCGGTGGCACCCATCAGAATCGCAGGGGAAAAACTCCGATGCACCCCTTCCAAAGCGAACATCATGCCGGACAGCGGCGCGCTGAACGCGGCGGACAAGCCGGCCGCGGCACCGGCGGTGACCAGATAATGCTCCTGCATGTCCTCACGGCGGCGGCCGCGCAAACGGTGGGACACACACTGCGCGCCCGACGCACCAATCTGAATGGACGGCCCCTCACGGCCGAGCGACAGACCAAACAACGCGCCCAACAGTCCACCGACGAAACGGACTGGCAGAATCGTCTGCCAACGCATCTTCAAGCCGCATATCACCACGCCGTTGGTCTGCGGGATGCCGCTGCCACCAGCCATCGGCTCCTTGCCGACCATCCACGCGATCGCCAGCGCGGCCGCCACCGCGGCAACCGCCCACGGCGCAATCAGCCACGGGGTCTCGCGAATCCGCGCATATATCCAACGGGACGCATCCGTGCCGTATTCGATGCCGAGACGGTATACGACAACCAGCAATCCTGAAACCAGACCAATGACTATGCCGGCCGCCGCCATCTTCCACTTCAAGTGGTCGAATCGCGGAATCAGCCGGCGGATATCATGTGCCGCGTCGTTACCAGTCAAGCCGGGAAATTCGTTGCAGACGGTCAGTCGACCAGCGAATTGATCTGGATGACATGATCGCGCTGCGGACCGGTGCCGATCGCGGAGATACGGCAGCCGCTCAGCTCTTCCAAACGCTTGACGTAGGCCTGGCAGGTGGCAGGCAGCTCGTCGAAGGAGTGGCAGTTGGAGATGTCTTCATCCCAGCCGGGCATGGTCTCGTAAATCGGCTTGGCTGCGGCGAAAGCGGCCTGATCAGTCGGCATATCGTCGTGACGTTCGCCGTCCACGTCGTAAGCCACGCAGATCGGAATCTCCTTCAGGCCGGCGAGCACGTCGAGCTTGGTGAGCACGATGTCGGTCAGGCCGTTGACCTGGGAGGCGTACCGGTTGACGACTGCATCGAACCAGCCACAGCGACGCGGGCGGCCGGTGGTCACGCCGAATTCGTGGCCCTGCTGACGCAGCCATTCGCCGGACTCGTCCAGCAGTTCGGTGGGGAATGGGCCTTCGCCCACGCGAGTGACGTAGGCCTTGGAGACGCCGACTACGCGGGTGATCTTGGTGGGGCCCACGCCGGTGCCGGTGCAGGCGCCGCCGGCGGTCGGGTTGGAAGAGGTGACGAACGGGTAGGTGCCGTGGTCCACGTCAAGCATGGTGGCCTGAGCGCCTTCGAACAGTACGGTCTTGCCTTCGTCAAGCGCCTTGTTGAGAATCAGGCCGGTGTTGGCCACGTACGGCTTGAGGCGTTCGCCGAGCTTCAGCAGCTCCTCGGTGGTCTGGTCCACGTCAATCGGACGACGGTTGTAGAGCTTGACCAGCATCTGGTTCTTCTGGTGTAGGCTGGCCTCCACCTTGTCGTGCAGATGGTCGGCGTTGAACAGGTCATGCACGCGGATGCCGACACGGTTGATCTTGTCCGCGTAGGCCGGGCCGATGCCACGGCCGGTGGTGCCGATCTTGTGCTTGCCAAGGAAGCGTTCGGTCACCTTGTCGAGTGTGCGGTGGTAGGGCGCGATGATGTGTGCGGCCTCGCTCACCTTGAGGTGGGAGCAATCGATGCCGCGGGATTCCAGGCCGTCAATCTCCTCGAAGAGCACTTCCGGGTCCACGACCACGCCGTTGCCGATCACCGGGGTCAGGTTCGGGTTGATAATACCGGAAGGCAGCAGGTGCAGGGCGTACGACTCATCGCCGACCACCACGCTATGGCCCGCGTTGTTGCCGCCGTTGAAGCGCGCGACGTAATCGACCTTGGTGCCGATCAAATCGGTAGCCTTGCCTTTACCCTCGTCGCCCCACTGAGCACCGATAAGAACAATTCCAGGCATGATGCACCTCCGCATTCGCACGATTCCGCCGGAAACAGACTACCGTACACCCTCTACCCTGCGAAGTTTCGTCTCACGCAGGGCGAGGCTGGAGGTGCGACAACCCGGAATGGGTGACGAATTTCTACTCGTACGAGGCGATGCTGTGACCAATCGCACAGCGCACAGGTTGAAGAACGGAGCCTAGAGGGCATGCCTCGCGCGATAATGAAGCCATGACGATCGCAACACCGGAACGCTATGCCGAAATGCTCGAGGCCGCCCGCCGAGGCGGTTACGCCTATCCAGCCATCAACGTAACCAGCTCACAGACACTGAATGCTGCGTTGAAGGGCTTCGCAGACGCCGAGTCCGACGGCATCATCCAGATTTCCGTGGGAGGCGCGGCCTACGTCTCCGGCAGGGGGGTCAATGATCGCGTTACCGGCTCGCTGGCGCTGGCGGCTTTCGCACATGAAGTGGCTGCGAAATACCCGAACATCACCATCGCTCTGCACACCGATCACTGCGCCAAGCAGTATCTGGATGAGTGGGTGCGTCCTCTGCTCGCGCATGAGGCCGATCAGGTGGCACGAGGCCAGGAGCCTACATTCCAGTCGCATATGTGGGATGGCTCCACCGTGCCGCTCAAGGAAAATCTGGACATCGCCGAGGAACTGCTCGACAAGTCGCAGAAGGCGCACACCGTGCTCGAAATCGAAATCGGCGCGGTCGGCGGTGAGGAAGACGGTCACTCCGCCGAAATCAATGAAAAGCTGTATTCCACTCCGGAAGATGGCCTCGAAGTCGCCCGCCGACTGGGTTTGGGCGAACGTGGCCGGTACATGGCCGCTTTCACATTCGGCAATGTGCATGGTGCCTACAAGCCCGGCGTGGTCAAGCTGCGTCCGTCGCTACTCGGCGACATTCAGGCGCGTGTGGCGCGCGCGGTGGCCGAAGGCGAGTTGCCTAGCGCGGCCGGCATAGTCGATTTCCCCAACGGCAAGCCGTTTGAGCTGGTGTTCCACGGCGGCTCCGGTTCACGCCCGGAAGAAATCGCCGAAGCTGTAAGCTACGGCGTGATCAAGATGAACATCGACACCGATACCCAGTACGCCTTCACCCGTCCAATCGCCGACCACGTGTTCGAGAACTACGACAAGGTGCTGAAGATCGACGGCGAAGTGGGCGAGAAGAAGTTCTACGATCCGCGTTCTTGGGGCCGTAAGGCTGAGGATTCCATGTCCGCCCGCGTGGTCGAGGCTTGCCGGCAGCTGGGTTCCGCGGGCAAAGCGCTCAAATAGCGCGTAGTTTTGCGATCGTGCGCGACACTTTCCCGGAAATAATGAAAATCATTGAAAATCAATGGAGCGGACAACGGGAGTCGAACCCGCCTCTAAAGCTTGGGAAGCTTTCATTCTACCGATGAACTATGTCCGCATGCCTTACGGCTGCTGCACCTCACGTGACGAGCATGCTCAGCCAAACGAGGCACGAATAGTTATCCTAGCACGTCACCTGCCGACGCGCGTGGAGTAGGTGGGCGGAGCGATCGGCGTGCCGTTCATTTCGTTGGCCATCTGCATGAGACGCGCTATGCGCTCATCGGTCGGCGGGTGCGTGGAGAACAAGCGCGAGAAACCGACCGCGGAGAACGGGTTGGCGATCATCATTGCGGAGACGGACTGGGTGCCGGCGGTTTTGCGCATCGGCGCGGTCTGTGCGCCGTAGGAAATCTTGTTCAGCGCGGAAGCCAGGGCCTCGGGATCGCCGGTGAGCAAGCTGCCGTCTTCATCGGCGTCGTATTCGCGGGTGCGGGAGATGGCCATCTGGATCAAAGACGCGGCAATCGGCGCGAGAATCACGCTCAGCAATGCGCCGATCAGGCCGAGGCCACCGGAACTATCGCGGTCGTCTCGCGAGCCGCCACCGAAATACATCAGCGAATAGCCCAGATAGGAGATGACAGTGGCCATGGCAGAGGCGATGGCGGAAGTCAGGATGTCGTGGTTGTACACGTGCATAAGTTCGTGGCCCAGCACACCACGCAGTTCACGGGCGTTGAGAATCTGCAGGATGCCTTGGGTGCAGCAGACAGCCGCGTGCCGTTCGTTGCGTCCGGTGGCGAAGGCGTTCGGGCTCATGGTGGGGGCGATGTAGATGCGCGGCATCGGCTTGCCGGCCTTGGCGCTCAGTTCACGCACGATCTGGTAGATTTCCGGGGCTTCCTGTTCGCTGACTTCCCGCGCACCCATGGAGGCGATGGCGAGTTTGTCGGAGAACCAGTAGGTGCCGAACGTGGTAATCAGGCCGATGACGATATAGATGCTCAGGGTTTGCCGACTGCCGCCCGTGGCCCACCAAATCAGCATGATGATGGCCCACATCAGGGCAAACAGCAGCGTTGTCTTCAGGCCGTTGAAATGGCCGTGCACCCGTACTTTGGCATCCATAATGCACACACTAAAATCGCATGCTGAATGATTGCTGGATATGCGCCGCGAGAAATGTCCCATATTCGCCCGGCCCGTCCGGCCCCGAGCCCGGCCGCGTCCGCACGGGGCGCGGCCGGGTGGACGAATGCCGGACGAATGCCGGACGAATGCCGGACGGGCGTGGGCGGGCCGTCAGGCGTGGGCGAGCTCGCGCATCTGGTCGGGCTCGATGACCTTCTTGTGCTCGCGGCCTTCCTTGGCACCCTCGGCGCGCTCGAAAGCGTCGACCTTCTTCCAGCCGGCGAAGTCGATCGGGCGAATGCCGCGCTCGGCCAGCAGTCGGTCGATGGATTCGGGGTCGCGGTCGGCTGCCACACGGCCACCTTCAGCGGCCTTGGCCAGATCCTCGAGCATGTTGGTCACGATGGCGAGCGCATCGGACTTGGTGGAGCCGATCAGGCCCACCGGGCCGCGCTTGGCCCAACCGGTGGCGTACAGGCGGTCGCGCACTTTGCCGCCGTCGGCCTCGGTGGTGATGCGGCCGTCGCCGTTGGCGTTGGCCAGGTGGGCGCCGTGCTCGTCGTAGGTGATACCGGGAGCTTCGGCGGGCTTGTAGCCGATGGCGTGGTAGACGGCCTCGACCGGGTAGTCGGTGAACTCGCCGGTGCGGTGCATCTTGCCGTCGGCACCGGTTTCGGTGCGCTCCACGCGGATGGCCTTGACCTTGCCGTCCTCGCCGAGGATCTCGGTGGGGGCGGAGTTGAAGTGCACGTAGTACTTGCGGTCGGCCGGGTTGCCTTCGAAGTCGACGTCGCCGTCATCTTCCATGTCTTCGGCCATCTCGCGGACGGCGAACAGCTCCTCGACCATCTGGCGGGTGAGCTTGTCCTTGCCGGCCACCTCGATGGTCTCGTCGTCCAGATCGAAGTCGTCCTCGTTGATGATGAGCTGCACGCCGGGCAGCTTCTCCATCTCGCGCAGTTCCTGCACGCTGAACTTGGCCTGGGCCACGCCACGGCGGATGAACAGGTGGAGCACCTTGGCCTTGTTCTGGCCGATGCCCTCGTACACGTTGTCCGGAATGTCGGTCTTGGCCTTGAGGTCGTCGGCGTTGCGCATGAGTTCGCGGGCCACGTCCATGGCCACGTTGCCGCCGCCGATCACGGCGACGTTCTCGGCCGTAAGCGGCCATTCGCGGGCACCGGTGGGGTAGCCGTCATACCATTCGACGAACTTGGCGGCGCCGTACACGCCTTCAAGGTCGGCACCGGGCAGGTTCAGCGGCTTGTCCTTGACCGCGCCGGTGGCGAACAGCACGGCGTCGTAACGGGCCAACAGGTCGTCAAGAGTCACGTCCTTGCCGAATTCCACGTCGCAGTAGAGGTGGATGTTCGGGTTGTCGAGCGTCTTCTCAAGCGCGGAGGCGATGAACTTGATGGACGGGTGGTCCGGGGCCACACCGTAACGCACCAGGCCGAACGGCACCGGCAGCTTCTCGAACAGGTCGATGCGCGCTTCGGTGCCGAGGCCAAGTTCTTCGCCCAGCTTCTTGAGCTGGCGCAGGAAGATATCGGATGAGTAGACGCCGGCCGGGCCAGCGCCGATTACAGCAATGCGGAGTTCAGTATTCACAGATTCAGTCACGCGCTCTAGCCTAACGCAAAGCCTTCCGTTGCAACAGAGGGAGGGTGGTGGGAATTCTGTGTATTAGGCCATAGTTTGTGCGTTTGGGAAACCTACGAGCACTGCTAATGTCAGATTATGGGTTTCCCTATTGGTCAAGTTATTGCCGTTCTCATTCCAAGAAGCATGCAAGGCGGATCAGGCCCTTACTCCGGATACGTTTATGCTGCAAGGCGGTTATCCACGCATTTACGACACGAGAATGCCGCTCAATCTGTTCTTCTCGAACTACATCGACACTTATATCGAACGTGATGTTTCCGAATATCTTGATGTACGCAATTTGGCTGACTTCCGCCGATTCTTGACTCTTTGCGCACTCAGTTCCGGAGCACTCATAAACTACACCAACATCGCCAATGAACTTGGTGTAAGTCCGCGAACCGTAAAGGCATGGATGTCGATTCTGGAATCAAGTTACATCGCATTCCATCTCATACCGTTCTACACGAACGCACGCAAACAGGTGGTCAAAACGCCGAAACTCTATTTTTATGACACTGGCTTGCTGTGCCATCTCTTGGGCATTCGGACGGTCGAAGCACTGGTTGCGCACCCCAAGTTCGGCGATATATTTGAAAACCTCATCATTGCGGAAACCATGAAACAGCATTTGAACGCCAATCAGGAGCCACAATTATTCTTCTACCGCGATGCCAGCAAGGTCGAGGTGGATTTGTTGGATTTCACCGATCCTAACAACCGTATGCTCATAGAAATCAAATCCGGACAAACCTATCATGACCGGTTCGCCCGCCATCTCACTTTAATTGGCAATGTTCTCGGTATACCGTGTGAGCAACAGTACGTAACCAGTCGGGTTGAGCATAGTTATGTCTCACAAGGAATCCGCGTCACCTCCACCCCTCGATTGGCTAGAAGGCCGACGGTAAAGAGCCGCCGCAGAGCAGTAGGAATTCTGTGCAATCAGTGAATCCCTTGAGGCATTAAAGACGTCACCTCCAACGGCTCTTTACGACCTCGATTGCATTCATTAGGTCATTTCTTCGTCCATTAGGTCGGAGGGTGCTGAAGCCATCCCTTGGAACGGCGGGGTTTCAAGGGCCGCTCCGACCAAGGACCGACCTAATAAACGTCAAATCGACCTAATGAATAACTCCGATGCTATTGCTGCTTTCGTGGGTGGGATTTCCGTTTCCGCCACGTCACCAACCGTATCGCCCCGATTATGTTTCGATGCGGTGGACTCGACATACGACCATCCCGGTCAGTCAACTGACCTACAAAAACAGCAGAAGCCTCATATTCTTAATCAGTCCCGATCAATTAGGGCAGTGAGGGCCCAGAGGATGCTCACCACGTCGATGGCCTCCTGGAGGAAGGCACCGACGACGACCGGGATAAGGTTGAACGCGGCGGCAATCATGCCGATGGTGGCAAGCACAAGGCCCGCGATTACGGCTTGAAGCATCACGCGCTTGGTGCGGCGTGCAATGGCGATGGCGCGCGGCACGGCGGCGATATTGTCATTCATAATGACCACCTGAGCGCTTTCGGAAGCGGCGGTGGATGTGCCGTCGGTCATGGCCACACCGATATCGGCGACGGCGAGCACCGGGGCATCGTTCACACCATCACCGACCATCATCGTGACGGTTTTGCCGGCTCCTGTAGCGGCCTTGACTGCGGCTACCTTATCCTCCGGGAACAGTTCGGCGTGAACCTCGTCAATGCCGACTTCGCTGGCAATGATATTGGCGGAAGCCCGCTTGTCACCGGTAAGCATGGCGAGCTTGGTGACGCCCAACTCATGCAGTTTGGCGAGCGCTGCCTTGGCGTTGGCGCGCGGCACATCGCGCAGCACGATGCGCGCGATCAGCTGACCATCAACAGACACATACGACGCCATTTCGTCCGGCTGAAGCAGCCCAAATCGTGTGCGCAGGTCATCCTCAGACCGACTGGGGGCGGTCCGATCGACCGCCAAGAATCCTTCCTCCCCGGCGGCCGCGAAAGACAGCCGGCCAACGCGCACCGCATGTCCGTTCACCTCGCCGGAAACGCCTTTGCCGGCATCTTCATTGATATTCTTGATGACCGGATACTCCCGTCCATGGCCGGGCCAGCTGGCCTCCGGCTCGGGGCAGAGCCGCTGACCATCCTCGAACCGCTGGCGCAATCGGGCCATCGCCTCCGTTCCGGCCTTGGCGATGCCTTTGGACAGGATGTGCACCGAGTAGCTTTCCACCACGCCGGCCATCATCAGCACATGGTCTTCGTTGAGACGGGTTGCGGCACCGGGCAGCATCTCGACGCGCACGACCTGCGGCTGCTTGACGGTGAGCGTACCGGTCTTGTCGAAGAACACCTGCGTGACGCGGCCAAGGTTTTCCAGCACGTCCTGCGCTTTGATAAGCACGCCGGCTGCGGCGAGGCGTCCGGTTCCGGCGATGTACGCCACCGGTGCGGCGATGAGCAGCGGGCAGGGCGTGGCCAGCACCAGCACCTGGGCGAATCGCGTCGGCACCCCGGACATCGCCCATGCGATGCCGGCAATCATCAGCGAGAGCACGGTAAAGGGCACAGCCAAGCGGTCGGCGGTTTTTACCACGGCCGGGCGCGACTCCTGCGCGGAGGCCACGAGCTCGAGGATGCGCTGGTACTGCGAATCGGCGGCCACCTGGGTGGCACGCATGGTCAATGCAGTCGAGCCGTTCACCGCGCCGGACATCACGCGGGCGCCGGCGAACACTTCACGCGGCACCGGCTCACCGTTGATATTGCTCAGGTCGAGCGTGGCCGTGCCGGACAGCAGCTCACCGTCAACCGGCACAGTTTCGCCCGGCAGCACCATGAGTACATCGCCCAGCTGCACCTGCTCGACCGGCACCGTGTCGAAGCGGTGCGCGGCGGCCGCAGCCGACGCCAAGCCCACACGCCGGAAGCCATCGGACGAATCGCCCTTATCGGTAGCAAACCCACACCCCACACCAGGCAGGTTGACGACGTGTGCGGTCTGCGGCGCGGCTTCCATAAGCGCGGTCAGACTGCGCTCGGCCTTGGCTTGGGCGTATTCCTCAATGGCCTCGCCGGACGTAATCATCAGCGTCACCGCCCAACTTGCCCAGTATTCGGCGACGGCCACGGTGGAGAGGATCGCGACCACGGCCAGCACATCAACCCCGACCTGCCCGTGGCGCAAATCGTCAATCATGCCGCGCACAGTGTCAATCACGATAATCAGCACCAATGCGATAACCAGCCACTGGCCGAAGCCCGGATTGCCAAGTACCGGAATCGCCATCGCATTGCCCCACGGACGCCAATCGCCCAGTAAAGCCAGCGGAATTGCGGCGATGACGACGACCGGAAGCATCGGCACAAGCTTGCAGATGTCGAGAATTTTGGTGAAGAATCTGATGAGTCTGCTCATCATTGCTCCTTACGCTCGTATACGGAGTCGATTGCGGTACGGCAAGCGTGGCCCGCGCAATCGGCGCTACGGTCACGCCTTGTTAACCCACCGGCGGCTTTGCCTGGGGCTTCGCTTTGCTCGGCTCCCGCGCGACCTTCCGATACACGGCGTAAAGAAATGTATTCAGTTTTGTATTGAATTATGCGCTGTGTTCGGGACGTCGCCCGAACTCAGTGCTTGGCCTACCCTATCAACGAGCGTTGCGCGACATGCCGGATATCGAAACTGCGTTGGCGGCATGGGCGCGGGGCACAATCGCGCATACGAAAGGCCCGTGGCAGGAGTTTGCTCACTGTCACGGGCCTTTGCTTGTCCGACACGGTGTTCAGCGGTTACCGCTCAACACCGTGTGACGTTGTCGAGTCGGCTTTACCACAGGCCGAACGGGTCGGAGAAGCCGCCGCCGTCACCGGTGCCGCCATCGCTGTTGCCATTGCCATTACCGTAACCGTTCTGGCCATTGCCGTTCTGGTTGTTCTGGTTATTCTGGCTGTTGCCGTTGGAATCGGAGCCGGACGAACCGTTCACCGACGACTCCTCCTGATCGAGCGTCACGTCCACATTCATGGTCTTGCCGTCGCGCACGATGGTCAGCGTCACCTTGTCTCCCAAAGCCGCGGCACGAACGTAACCAAGCAGCGAGTAGTTGTTGTTCACGGCGTTGCCGTTGAAGGCCACGATGGTGTCGCCCTCCTTAAGGCCGGCCTTGTCGGCCGGGCCGCCGGAGACGACCGCGCTGCCGGTGGCGCTGGACTTGGTGATGGTCGCGCCGCCGCGGGTCACGCCGTCGGCTTCAACCGTGTCGGACTTGATGACCACGCCGAGGGCAACGTGCTTGACCTTGCCGTCCTTGATGATTTCGTCGGCCACACGCTTGACGAGGTTGGACGGGATGGCGAAGCCGATGCCGATGGAGCCGGCGGAGTCGGAGGAGGTGGCGGTGGAGGCGATCGAGGAGTTGATGCCGATCACCTGGCCGGCCGCGTTGAAGGTCGGGCCGCCGGAGTTGCCGGGGTTGATGGCCGCGTCGATCTGGACGGCGTTGGTGACGATCTCGTTGTTGTTGTCGTCGGTCACGGTCACCGGGCGGTTCAGGGCGGAGACGATACCGGTGGTGGCGGTGTCGTCGTAGCCGAGCGGGTTGCCGATGGCCATCACGTTCTCGCCGACGGCGAGCTTGTCGGAATCGGCGAATTCCACGGCCTTGAGGTCGCTCGGCGGGTTGTCGAGCTTGATGACCGCAAGATCGGTGGTGGCGTCAGTGCCGACGAGCGTGGCGGAATACATGTTGCCGTTGGCAAGCGTCACCTGAATCTGCTGGGCACCGGAGATCACGTGGTTGTTGGTGATGATGTGGCCTTCGGTGTCGATGATGGCACCGGAGCCCTTGGCGGTGCCGTTGCTCAACGCGGTCTGGATGGAGACCACGGAGCCGGAGACATCGCTGGCGACAGTCTGCCAGTCGGGGGCTTCGCCGCTCTTGGCGGTGGCGGACCCGGAGCCGGACTTATTCGAGCTGACGTTGGACAGCGAATTGCTGGTCGGCAAGGTGATCAGGCCGCTGGTGAGGGCACCGTAGCCGAGGCCCAGGCAGAGGGCCGCAGCCAGAACGGCGGCGACCACGGCGATGAGGATGTTGCTCGCCGTCTTGGACATGCCCTGCTTGGCGGGGCCGGGCTGACCGGGCTGACCGGGCTGTCCCGGCTGGGTCGGACCTTGACCGTTCGGCGTACCGGTACCGGGAACGCCGAAACCGAACAGACCGCCCTGCTGGGGCTGCTGGCCATTCTGGCCATTCTGACCGGACTGGCTGGCAAACGGGTTGCCGTTGTTCTGCTGCGGCTGCGTGGGCGGATTGAACGGATTGCCGTTACCCTGCGGCTGCGGGTTATTGGTGTAGTAGGGGTTGCGGTTGCCCTGCTGGCCCTGTGGGGTTTGCTGTGCAGGCTGGCCGAACGGGAATTGCTGCGTGGGCTGGGCATTGTTGCCGGCCTGGCCGCCCTGCTGGCCCTGTGCCTGAGTCGGGGTCGGCCCATAAGCGCCGTATTCCGGGGCCGGGCGGTACAGCGGAGTTGTGGCCGAGGTCTGGTCTGCGGCCGGCGCTGCCGGAGAAGCCGGCGAGGAGGAGACCACCGTGCTCTCGCCCTTGGCGGAGGCGTAGTCCGGGATGGGCTCGGTGGCGGCAGTGTCGGTAGCGGCTTGCGTAGGCTGCTGATCGGCAGCGAGGGCGGCCGAGGAAACCGGGGCTTGCTGCTCGCTGGAATCGCTGGCGTTGCCGGCATCAACCGAGTCGCCACCCACAAACGGGTTCTTCGGCTCGGCGTTGCCGGTATCGGCAGTACTATTGGGGTTTTCGTTATTCCGCGGGGTCTGGTCGACGCCCTGCGGGTTAAATTCGTCAGCCATTGCTGCTCCTTTTCCTAAATTCCTATCACGTCTGTTCGGCGGCTATTCGGGCACTTGCCCATTGCCACTTCTCGTGTGCTACCTCAGTAGTAAAGGCAGTCAATCTGGAGGTTTTCTGAACGTTGATTGAAAGTCTATGCGTAATCATCGCAGAGTCTTATGGGCATCTCGGCTTCGAGGGGCTGATTTCCTGTTTCGGGAACATCTACTTGCACTTCAAGGGGCTGTTCGCGCGGTCAATTCCGAGTATCAAGGGCCCTCATTTAACGCCATTCCGCCATTTTTGCAGCCGGCCTACTTGACCGGGAGCCCCTTGAAGCGGAAGTAGACGTTCGGGAGCGGCGAAATCCGCCCCTCGAAACCGAGTTCTTCACAATTTCCAGCCCTTTTCTGGCCCTTCTGCCTAAAGTGAACATATGACAATCAGCCTTCTTGAACATCCGTTGGGCGCACAGCCCGGACAGCCCGGCGACCGCAGCGCCTTCCATTTCGAAACGATCACCCGCCTGCCATCCACGGCCAGCGGGCTTGGGCGAGACGGTGCCCGATACGGCCGCACCGGCATCATTCACACGCCCCACGGCGATATTCGCACGCCTGCCTTCGTGCCGGTGGGCACGCAAGCCGCGATGAAGGCCGTGTTGCCCGAGCAGATGAAGGATCTAGGCGCACAGTGCCTGCTGGCCAACGCCTTCCACCTGTTCGAGCGCCCGGGCGAGGACGTGCTGGACGCGGCCGGCGGCTTGGCGCGTTTCATGAACTGGGATGGGCCCACGTTCACCGATTCTGGCGGTTTCCAAGTGATGTCGCTGGGCGTCGGCTTCAAGAAGACGCTGGCAATGGACGTGACCGGCATGAAGTCGGACGACATCATCGCCAAGGGCAAGGAGCGCATGGCCTGGGTGGATGAGGACGGCGTGACGTTCAAGTCGCCTTTGAATGGTGACGCACATCGTTTCTCCGCTGAGATTTCGATGGGCATCCAGCACAAAATCGGCGCAGACATCATGTTCGCGTTCGACGAACTCACCACGCTGATGAACACCCGCTCCTACCAGGAGGACTCGGTGGAGCGCACCTTCCGCTGGGCCCGCCGATGCGTGGACGAGCACCAGCGGCTGACGGCTGAGCGGCTGGGCAAGCCCTATCAGGCCTTGTATGGCGTGGTGCAGGGCGCGAATTACGAGGATCTACGCCGGCGCGCGGCCTCGCAGATCGCCTCGCTGGACTTCGACGGCGTGGGAATCGGCGGCGCAATCGAGAAGCGCATCATTGGAGACACCTGCGCGTGGATCTGCGACGCGATGCCGGAGAACCGCCCGCGCCATGTGCTGGGCATCGCCTCCGTGGACGATATCTTCGCCTGCGTGGAGAACGGCGGCGACACCTTCGACTGCGTGGCCCCCGCACGTTGCGCCCGCAACGGCGCGATCTACACGAGGTCGGGCCGATACAACATCAAACGCGCCCAGCACAAGTTCGATTTCGGCCCGCTGGAGGAAGGATGCGACTGCTACACGTGCCGTCACTACTCGCGCGCATACGTCGACCACCTGCTTCGCGCACGCGAATTCAACGGCTTCACGTTGGCCACGATTCACAACGAGCATTTCTTCGTGAAGCTGCTGGACGACATCCGCGCCTCGATCGACGGCGGATACTTTGATGAGTTCCGCGACGAAGCGTTGGCCCACTTCTACGGCAACGGCGAGCGCCGGCCAGGGTTGTGAGTTTTTCTCCTTCGTTGCGGCTTGTGCCGAACTTCTCTCTGCTCCCCCGCTGAGGCTGAGACGTTAAGCAAACAGCCCAGTGGGCTGTTTGTAGTCGAAGGTGAGACGATAGTCGAACCAGCAGGTTGCAGGCAAGGCCCGTCCTTAATTGCGGACAAGCTGTCACGAAGTGACTGAGGGGAGTGCCGCCACCCTCAAAGATCACGGCGCCCGCAGGAGACCCACAAGCGATATATCCCTGCCTCCCATGCGACACGCCGAAGATTGCATGATTACCCAGCCGGGTGTAAGTTAGTCGATTGTCTGCGAGTGTGGCGGAATGGTAGACGCGCTGTCTTCAGGTGGCAGTGAGTGTATGCTCGTGGGGGTTCAACTCCCCCCACTCGCACCAGCAACTAAAGGGCTGGAACCGGAAGGTTCCAGCCCTTTTGCTTTGTCCGGGCAAGCGCCGTTTTTCAGGGGGGCTTTAGGACTTGAGACTTATGGCCCAACTTTCGTGGCGGAAAATGTCCCGGTACCTGCATCAATCGTTTGACGTTCAAGCCAGGCCAGAATCCGCTGTCCCGGTTCGCGATTTCGGGCGATCTTTGCAAACCGGGACAATTTTTGTTGCCCCGGTATAAATGTCAATCGATTTATGCGAAAACCGGGACAACGTGCCAATTCCAGAATCGGCCTTATTCCGCCGATTCCATCTGCCAGACGATATGAGTTGAGGAAACCGGAGTGTCCCGGTTCACGAAAACAAGCCGAAATCGCCGACCGGGACAGCGGATTCTGCCCCGGTCGACAGGTCAAACGATTGACATATGAACCGGGACAAATACAGATCAGAGAGAAGCCCATGAAGCAGATTTAACTTTCCTCAACTTTCCGTCCGCCATAAACTAGCATTACATAGCATCATGAACCGAGACGAAACCAACGAAGTATCTGGAGTCACCGACGACCAGCTCGACCGAATGGCCGAGCCGTACGAATCCGACAATTGGCAGGGCGGTGTCGGGAGCATCATTCGCAGCAATCCGAAATCAGGAACCAGCACAAGTCGGACCCCAGCAGACACGCATAATACGAGTTCACAGACTTAGCGATGCATTCCGCAACCGCACCACCGAATACCACACCACGGAAGAACTGTAAGCATTACGAAATCAACCTTGATTATTGCGCGGGCCTATACTAGGTTACGGTAGCGTAGGTTAGTGGTCGGGAGAGCATCGCCGGCCATAGCGAGGTGATCAGTATGAGCGTTTCCATCAGCACGCCATCTGGACGAACCATGGCTTCCGCCGCAACAGTTGCGCCTTCCGCAACCGCGAGTCAAAAATCCAGCGCAAGCGCCAACCCCACCGCACTGGACCGTGCATCGGCCCGATACAGGGCCGCGCAATCGCGCTACCGCCAAGCCAAGGCCGCACTGAAGGCGATCAAGCGCCAGATCGTCCCCGTGGATGCATTCGGCAATCGCAAGCCGCGACTGCGCGGATGGCTTCACCTCGCCACCCTGCCGCTGTGCATCGCGGCGTCCATCGTACTCATCTGCATCGCGCCGGCCGGCTCGGTCAAAGCGGCCTGCGCAGTGTACGGTGCCTCGGCCATGCTGCTGTTCGGCAACAGCGCGCTGCTGCACGTCGTGCCGTGGCGCAGCGCGAAGGTGACTCGCGTACTGTGCGGCATCGATTATTCGAACATCTTCCTCATCATCGCCGGCACTAACACACCCGTGCTGTTCGCGCTCAGCCCGGCGATTCGCCGGCCATATCTCACGGTGATTTGGGTGACCGCGGCGATCGGCACGATACTGCATATCGTCTGGCTGCGCACCCCGAACTGGGTGTTCACCACTGTGTATGTTGTGCTGGGATTGGCGCCGGTGACGCTTATTCCGCAGCTATGGACGGCTCCCGCAGTGGGTCCGGCTGCGACCATACTCATCGCATGCGGAGGCGCCGCGTATATCGCCGGCGCCGTGTGTTTTGCGCTGCGCAAGCCGAACCCCGTCCCCGGCTGGTTCGAGTTCCACGAGGTGTTTCACTTGGGCACGGTCATCGGGTACGCCTGCCACGTCGTGGCGATTTATCTGATTGTCTGCGCGCTGTAGTCGTCCAGCAATTCATACAGGATGCTTCGAACTCGCTGTATTGCAGCGATTTGAACACGGCGCGGGACAGACAGCGGCCCTTAATTCTCGGAGCCAAGAATCAAGTCCTTGATCAGCCAGCCGTGACGGCCGCCTTCATAGACTTCATCGGTGAGCCGGTAGCCGCACTGCTCATAGAACTTGTAGTGGTCGTTTTCCGAGTGCACGGCGGCCATGGTTCCGCCGGCTTGCGCGATGCGGCGTTCGGCGTCGGCCAGCAGCCGCGAGCCGATATGCCGGCCTTGTGCCTCGGGCAGTACCGCCAGGCGCGCGATGATGTATCGCCCGGGCTGGTCGGGATGATCGGGGTCCGCGTAGAACCGACAGGTCGCTACGGGGTGATTCTGGCTGGGCTGAATGGGCTGGCTGCGTGAGGCCAATTGCGCGGACGAGCCGGGGCGATTGGGCGCATCATTATCCGAATCGAACACCAGCAGATGCGCGGACGCGGCATCCCATTCATCGAATTCCGGCCGCCAGTCGCGTTCGCGGATGAACACCTGCTCGCGTATGGCGCGGGCCGCGTCGGGCAGCCGGTCGTATGCTTCGATTCGTATGGTCATGAGCGTCAGTGCAATGCGTCACGATAACCGACAAAGCCCGGCTCGATGGACGAGTCCGGGCCCAGGCTGTGCTCGATGGACTCAGGCCGTACGCGCGATCTGCACGGCGGTGCCGGACGCGGTGACCATCAGCATGCCGCTGTCGGCGCCGAGCACCTCGTAGTCGATGTCCACGCCGACCACGGCGTGCGCGCCCATCGCCTCCGCGCGCTGCTGCATCTCGGCGATGGCCTCGTTGCGGGCGCGCATCAGCTCCCCCTCATAGCCCTGGCTGCGGCCGCCGAACATGTTGCGCAGGCCCGCGCCAAGATCCTTGAACATGTTCACACCGGATACCACTTCGCCGAAGACGATGCCCTGGTAGTTGGTGATGGTGTATCCGTCGACGGACGGGGTGGTGGTGACGAGAATCATGGCGAGGCTCCTTTGGCTTGTCTGCGTAGATGAATCACTGCCGAGAGTCGGATCGCTCCCGAATCTCACCTCGGAAACGGATCGCTTCTCTTGGCTACCACAATAGTCGAGAGCGCCTTCCCCAACATCTTCAATCCACGCGATTGCGTAATCAAACGCATGTTTCGCCTCCAAAAAATGCTGATAGACATTGGGCCGCAAAAGGCCAGCCTCAACGGGCGCAAGCCGCTCACCAAACTGAATCGCAGACCCAAATGACTCGTCATGGGCAAACGGCTGGACCACCCAAATTCCGCTGCGATAATCAACCATCACCGAAAGCCCAGGCTGCTCCGTCGATACGACCATCATCGAACCGGACACGTTCTCGACATTGATATTCGGGTGCCCGTACAACGCGTAACTCAAACCATCATCGGCAACACCCTGCTCTTGCCAATTGGCGCCTAAGCACTCCAACATCTCGCTGGGCGAGTACGCACAATCTTCCGCATAATCAATCGGCTGAGCATCCGTATAACAGCATTCACCGCCGTCACCTTCCGCAATGCTGCGCTCCACAAGATAGGCCATCACATCCGGCATCTCCCAATAATCAATGGACAGCTTATCAATACAGCCGTTTTTCCAAGCCATATAATGCGTTTGCTCGTCGCCAAGAATCTCTTCAAACGCCTCGGCTGAGATAAACGTCGACCCGTCCAACTGATAGCACTCGTCCAAAGGATAGATTTCTCGGTTCGCGTATTGTTCCTGAGCCTTGGACACAAGCTTGTCATCCAATGCGCTCATCTGCTGATCAACTTCATCCTGTGAGGGAATGAAAGGGTCGAAGTCCAGCCCTGCTTCGCCACAGCCTCTCTGCCGTTCACGCCTGTACATCACGTCCGCACACGTATCGGTCTGCCGTTCATTCACCATTGATCAGCCTTTCTTTTCGTTCCACAAATGCCCTAGAACACTGCGATTCCAGTAGTTCCGATTGAATCAGGATCGTTCTTGCGAAACTGTCGAGGATCGTGGATCGCTTGTGGATCTTGAAGCGTTGTATCCTGGTTGTTCATGGATCCGGAACGCAAAATCATTAACGTCGTGGGAGCCGCAATCGTCACCAACGGCACCGTACTATGTGCACAACGCGGTCCGGGGAAGTCGTTGGCCGGATACTGGGAATTCCCCGGCGGCAAAATCGAACCTCATGAAACAGCGCGGCAGGCTTTACACCGCGAAATCGAAGAAGAGCTGTTATGCGAAGTTGAAGTCGCGGAAGAAGTGTGCACCAGCGAATACGCCTACGACTTTGGGACCGTACGGCTCACTACATTCGTCTGTCACCTCATCGCCGGCACACCGCATCTCACCGAGCATACTGATATCCGATGGCTGAATCCTGCCGATATGCCGACATTGAACTGGGCTCCGGTAGATCGCGAAGCAGTCGCGATTATCGCCAGCAAACAGCTGACGCTCCGATGAATGCGCCATAGCGCAGCCATGCAGTCATGCAGTCATCAACAAACAATTCGAATCGCAAGGGAACAAGACAACATGTCTATCAATCTGGCCAGCACCTCAAGCTCTCCGGCCAACACGCAACATAGTGATCCTGGCCCGACACCCTCAATCCTCGAAGATGTCATCTCAGGTCTGATCGAGCCGCGCTCAGATGCTCCCGGCGAATATAAGCCGACCCTCATCGCAAATCGCCCCGGTGGATTGACCATGCGCGAGGAAATCGGCAATTCCTTGGCTACTAGCGATTCCTTCGACATTTCTGTCGCATTCGTCTCGGCTGAGGCCGTGCTCAGCTTATTTGAAGACTTCAGAAGTCACCATGAAACAGCGACCCGAGCGGGCACACTGATTACCTCAACGAAAAATCATTTCAACGATCCCAGGGCATTCTGGGAGCTGCTGCATCTTCAGAACACCACTGGTGTTGACGTTCGCGTGTGGGAAGGCTCCCGCAATGCCTCAGTGGCCGCAATGGCTCAAGGACAGCCATTCCATCCAAAGGGATATATCTTTTCTCGCCGCATGAAAGACGGTACGCCCTATTACGACCTGTACGTTGGCAGTTCCAATCTCACTGGAGCCGCATTGACCACGCAACGCGAATGGAATCTCAAAGTCTCATCGCTGGCGGATGGAGAGCTGGTCGGGCAGTTCCAGGATGAAATCGACTCACAGGTGGCCGATTCCGTTCCGCTGACCGAAGAGTGGATCAAACAGTATGAGGAAGATTTCAAGAAATACGCCCCACCGCGTCATGAGATTCTGCAGTCGTTTGAGGGGCATGACATTCAGCCAAACGCCATGCAACAGGAGGCGTTGGCGAATCTCAAGAAACTTCGTGAACAAGGCGAGCACCGCGCAATTATCGTGTCGGCCACCGGCACCGGAAAGACGTACCTTTCCGCATTCGACGTACGCGAATGCCAGCCGAAGCGCATGCTGTACATCGCCCAACAGCAGATGATTCTTCAAACCGCAATGAACTCTTACCAAAAGGTGCTCGGCTGTGATGAATCCGAATTGGGATTGTATTCAGGCACCAGCAAGCAACAGGACCGCCGCTACGTATTCGCCACGGTACAGACGATGCGGCAGCCGGAGGTTTTGGCGCAATTCAAATCCGATGAATTCGACTACGTTCTGGTTGACGAAGTTCATCACGCTGGAGCCGAAGGATATCAGCGCGTCATCAATCATTTCAAAGATGCCGACTTCATGCTCGGCATGACCGCCACGCCAGAGCGCACCGACGGCATCAACATCTTCGAGCTATTCGGGCATAACATCGCGTACGAAATTCGCTTGCAAAAGGCGTTGGACGAGAACATGCTCTGTCCATTCCACTACTACGGCGTTGCGGAATACCTTGGCTCCGACGACGATCCGAATGGAATCGCCCATCGTCTCGATGTCTCCAAGGGTCTTGATGCGAAGGACTCGAAACAGCTCAAGTACGAGATCGAGCAGCTTGCCACCGAAAAGCGAGTCCGCTACATCATTGACAAGTTGCAGGAATATGGGCAGTTCAACATTCCGGTCACCGGACTCGTGTTCTGCAGCCGACAGGAGGAAGCCCATAAGCTGTCCCAGCTGTTTAACCAGCAGTGGAATCAACAAGATGAACGCCCCTATCGCACCGCTGCCGTTACCAGCACGGACGATGACGGCAGGCCCGTGTCCCAAGCGCAGCGAGACGAATACGTCCGCAAGCTCACTGAAGGCGAACTCGACTATCTCTTCACTGTCGATATGTTCAATGAGGGAGTCGATATTCCCGCCGTCAACCAAATCGTCATGTTGCGCAGCACCGAATCCAGCATTATCTTCACGCAGCAGCTCGGGCGCGGACTGCGCAAATTCCCTCACAAAGAAAGCGTTGTGGTTATCGATTTCATCGGCAATTACAACAACAACTATCTGATTCCGGTGGCGTTATACGGCAACACTGGCGACCGCGACAGGGCTCGCAAGAACCTGCAGCGAAAGTCAATCGGCCTGTCGTCCATCAGTTTCGACCCGATCGCCAAGGAGCGCATCCTTAAGTCTTTGGACACCGCCGACTGGTCCGACATGAAAAAGCTGTCCGAACAGTATCGCCAAGTCCGTTACGAGCTGGGCCGCATCCCCATGCTTACGGACATCTATAACTACGACCCCTCACTGCCGTATACCATCGCATCGAAGCGCAGCAACTATCTTGATTTCGTGCGTTCCCGTGAAAAAAGCCTGGGCAAAGGCAAACATCATGAAGCGACATTTGAGGATCAGTTGGAGCCGGTGACCGACGTTGAAGACGCGATACTCAAGATGGCAGCGGAGCTGCTGCTGCCCGGATTGCGACCGCACGAATTGGTCATTCTTGCTCAGCTATGCCATTTCGTCAGCGAACGGCTCGACGACGACGTACCTCAGCATTGGAGTGCGGGCTCGTCAATCGGCCGCAGCGAACTGCTCGATGCGATTCGTACTGAATTCCCGCTGGCCGATGGTTCAGACGCGCAATTCGACTCTGCGATCAGCGTGCTCGATTATTCATATTTCACCGGCCCGAACTGCAATCGTTTTGGCAACCAGCCATTGGTCGAAACCTTGAACAGCACCGGCACAGGAAGCGACACCGCATATCGGTTGAGCAGCAGATTCGCCGACATACTTGCCACGAACCGAACGTTCCGCATCTTCTTCGCGGACACTTTGCGCACCGGTATGGCCAATTGCCGAGATATGTTCCGCGAGGCCGCCGCCAGGCAACAGGTCTTCGACCACATGTTCTTGTACGAGCGCAAATATTCCATGGCTGACGTCATGCGCCTGTGCGGATGGAAGAAGGAAAACACTCCGCAAAACGTGGGTGGTTACCTGCTCGACAAGGAAACCAACACCATGCCCATCTTCGTGAAATACGCGGCCAGCCAATACGAGGATGAATTCCTGAGCACACAGGAAATGAAATACTTCAGCAAGAACGGACGCACTCCGCAGTCTCCGGAATTCCGATGGGCGCTTAGCGGCATTGGCCCGAATTGGGACCACACACATTTCGTCCCGCTATTCGTCATGCGCAAGGCGGAAGAGGCCGATGGCAAGTACTACTACGTTGGCCACGTCGCTGCGTTTGAGAATCCTCAGCTCACCACCAAGCCTGACGCAACCGGACAGGGCAGTGTGAAGGTCACCCTGTCGGTCCTGCGTTTGGCCCGGCCAATCGATCCAGAGCTCTATCGGCATTTAGCCGGCTGACCATCAGCTCCTCAACCGTACGGCGGCGGCCATTCCGCCGTCGCCGTAGGTGGGGTGGGCCATGAAGGCTTGACTGGCGGTGGCGTCGCCGCGCATCGACTCGTCGTAGCCGCCACAGCGCTCCCACGCGGCACGGCGAATTATGACGTGGCCGGGCAGCAATTATGCGACACGAACGTGGCGGCGATGCCACGGTTACGCGCGGCGCATCATGCGATGCTCGCCGGCGACCGTGTGCTCATCCTCACGCTTGGCGGGCTTGCGAGCGCCCGCGATATTCTCCATGCTCATGCCTGCTCATCCCCATCCACAACCGAAATCCAGTCGCCGTATCCTTCCTCGGCCATGCGCGAGCGCGGCACGAAGCGCAGGGCGGCGGAATTCATGCAGTAGCGCAGGCCGCCGCGGTCGGCCGGGCCGTCGGTGAACACGTGGCCCAAGTGAATCTGTGTGTCCGACGTGCGCACTTCGATGCGGTCGCGGCCCGGAATGCGGTGGTCCTCATGCTCGGTCAGCAAGTCACCGGCAATCGGGCGGGAGAACGCGGGCCAGCCGCAGCCGGAATCGAACTTGTCTCGCGACGAGAACAGCGGCTCGCCGCTGACGATGTCCACGTAGATGCCGGGCTCAAACTCCTCGTCATACTCGTTGACGAACGGGCGCTCGGTAGCGGCGTTCTGCGTGACCGCGAACTGCTCAAGCGTCAGATCCCAGATGCGTTCCACGTACTTCTGACGGCGTTTTACGTTCGCGATTGCGGCGATCGGCACATGGCAGTAGCCGCCGGGATTGTTCACCAGATAGTCCTGATGATGTGCCTCGGCCGGGTAGAAGTTGCGCAGCGGTTCGACCAGTACGGCCGGGCGCTGCGGCTGGCGGTCGACCAGCTGCTCCAAGGCCGCCACATACACGGCGCGCTGCGTCTCGTCCGTGTAGAACATGCCAGTGCGGTACTGCCGGCCGCGGTCTTCGCCCTGCTGGTCCACGGAGAACGGGTCGATGACCTCCAGGAACAGCAATGTCAGCGTCCGCAGGCTGACCTGTGCCGGGTTAAACTCGACTTTCACGGTTTCGGCCGCATCCGTGCCGCCCGCGCATACCTGCTCGTAGGTCGGCGATTCGACGGTGGATTGCGCGTAGCCGACCGTGGTGTCCGTGACGCCGTCGACGTTCTGGAAGTAGCGCTCCAGTCCCCAGAAGCAGCCGCCGGCGAAGTATGCGGTTTGCGTATTTCCGTCATTGTGTTCGTTACGTTCGCTCATGCGCCCCACGTTACTACGTCGAGGCGGCTCGCGATGCAGTCAACGACACCTCTGCACCGGCAAAACCGCTTTCGAGGGGCTGATTCGGCCTTCGCAGGAGGTCTACTCCCGTTTCAAGGGGCTGGTCGGCAGCTAGACCGCATGTAAAAGCCCATCCGCGTCAACGCCATTCCGCCGATTTTGGAGCGTGAATACTCGGCCATCAGCCCCTCGAAGCAGGAGTAGACCTCCCGGAGAGGCCAAATCAACCCCTCGAAACGGAGATAGCGCCTTCTGCGCCCTTCTCGCTGGGCTTTCGCCGCTCAAAGAGGTACATTCGGGCTTCTGCAGAATGCTTTCTCCGTTCAAAGAGGTACCGAATACGGGAAATCCCGAGTACAAACGCCGTCATTGCAACGCTCATACTCGGGATTTCAGAGTTCAGGTACCTCTTTGAAGGCAGTTAGTTGTCCGCAAGGGGCCAAATGTACCTCTCTGAAAGCAGATACCCCGTCTCAGGCTCGAATCGGCTAACCTGCGTACCCGTGTGCACACCTTCACGACCGCAGCGTGCTGAGCATGCCGGCCACTTCGGCGGGCGTCACGCTGGGCACGTAGGCGCGCACCACCGCGAGCCCGATCTGCGGCAACGCCGCCGGGTCCGGGTAGCACACGTAGACCGGCGCTTCGGTGGGCTGGAACTTGCGCTTGAAGTTGAACAGCGAGTGGAAGCCGTAGGCGGGTTCCATCCAGTCGGCCACGATCTGCAGCGCGTGTTGGAGCACCTGCGTGCCTTCGCCGGCCGGCACCCCGCCTTCCCGGGCATTGTCTCGCTCGGGGTTCATGCCGGCCAAGGGTGCCGCGGACAGGCTCATGAACTCTACGGCATGCTCAGGATCCGCAAGCCCCTCGTCGCGCAGGCGCTCGGCCATGCGCGCGATCAGGAACTCCATAATGCCGTTGGGACTGTCGGTGCGATGGCGCATGAAGTCCAGCGTCCAGCCGACGATGCGCCCGTCGCGCCAGGTGGGCAGCCAGCTGGTGACGCCCAGCACGCGCCCGTCCGCGTCGATGGCGTAAAGCAGCCGCACGCGCGGGTCGCGCAGTTCCTCGACACCGCCGAGCGTGAACTTCATTTCCGGCAGCGCCTTGAGCTGCGCCCACTCCTCGGAGATGTCCTCGATCTGCTCGCGCACATCGAGCGACGCTTCCAGGAACGTGGACTGCACATCGGTCACGCCGTCGCGCTTGGCCTTGTTGATGGCGGTGCGCACATCCTGCCATTTCTTGCCGGTCGTCTTCCAGCCGCGCGGGTCCACGACCATTTCGCTGCCGACCTCGATGGAGCTCCAGCCGGCCTCCAGCAACGCGTCGCGCTGTTCGCGATGCACGCTGTAGAACACCGGCGAAAGCGACCGCTCCACGCAATACTGGGTGAAGCCGGTCAGGTCGTCCATCCACTCGGAGGGCTCGCCGAACGGCCCGGTGCAGGTCAAGGCGATGCCGTTGAGCACGCGATATGCCACGGCCGATTTGCCCGTGGGCGAGAGCCAGTAGCTGTTGCCTTCCCACGTAGTCATGAAGCTCATCGATTCGCCGCCGGTTTCGACCAGCCGCTCGGCGCGTGCCTGCGCCCGCTCGTTCGATTCGCTCACGTCGCTCATCCAGCGGATCACCACGACCAGCACCACGATCCAGAACACCAGGCCGACGCCCTGATACACGATCGAGGCCATCGGGGTACGCGGCACGAACGACAACTTCATATGGCTCAGGAAGCCGATGGGCAGGAAGCGCCCCGGCAGTTCGGCCAACAGCGACGAGGCCGTGGCGCGCGGCGAGAAGGCGTCCGGCTGGGCAATGCCGTACATCAGGTACACGGCGGCGCACGCCAGCAGAACCAGCACGATGGCACCGACGCCGCCGATCAGCCGGCGCCAGCCGACGCGAATCGGGAAGTGCTTCATTGCCGCAGCCAAGGCGATGGCGAAGATCAGCGGCGGCAAGGTGTTCGTCACGCAGGCGGTGATTGCGCCGTGCTGCAGCAGGGAGGTCATGCCATCCGGCGCAAAGCTCAGCGGCACGACCAGGTAATAGGCGATGGCAACGCCCGCCGTGAACAGGTTGATGGCCACGGCGCAGGTGGCCGCGAACCGACGTCCGCGATACAGGCCCCACGCCAGCACCAGAGTCACGGCGGTGGGCAGCAGCGAGCGCAGTACCGCGCCGGGCATCGAGGCGCGCATCAGGTCGAATTGCAGGAAGCAGCCGCTGTGCGTGGCGCCGGCCAGGCAGCGCGCGAGCGTGCCGTCGTCGACGGAGACCGGACTCATGAGCAGACCGACTGTGCTGAGCGGCCCCGCGTGATTATGCGAGGTGATGGCGATGACCGGCCCCAGCGCCAGCACCACGGCGATGGCCGCGAACATGCGCCGCGCCTCGAAGGAGGTGCTGCGCAGCCAGTGCCATCCGGTTTCGGCGTGCGCGGGCGACCCGGCCATCACGCGGCCGACCGCGTGTCCGATCAGCGCGGCGGCGAGAATGCAGTAATCGCCAGGATTGCCGCTGTAAAGCAGCGCGACCAGAATCGCCACGTAGCCGATCAGCCGAATACGCCGCCGCAACAGATGGCTGCAGAACGCGCTGGCCGCCATAAGCGCGCCGACCGGCAACACCAGCGGGCTCAGGGCGAACTGCATGCGGGAGACGAATTGGGAGTCCTGGAACAGCCATCCGGCCGCCGCACACAAGATCAGGCCCACGATCACGCCGCCGAGCGCGCAGGCGAGCGCGGTGCCGACGGTACGTGCGCGGCCAAGCCACGGCTCGGCGATTGACAGCATGACGAGCCACAGCACGGCATCAAGAATGAGCTGGATGACGCCGCGCGCCAAGAACAGCGTGCAGAAGAGTTTGCCGAAATCGAATTCGGCCATGCTGGTGTCGAGCCGCAGCGGGAACGCGAATCCGGCCATCGCGACCACCAGCCACACCACCAAGTTCAGCACCACCAGCGCCACCGTGGCAGTGATGGCCAGTCGATGACCGTCCGCCCACTGTCGCACGTCGCCGGCCAGTTCGCGCCAGCTTTCCGCCGCATGACTGTTGTGCTTACGCGATTCTTCGCTCATTGCAACACCTCCACTTGTGGGTACTCCTTCAACGATTTCGCCATCTCGCCCAAGCCGGTCCGTTCGCCAAACCAGTCGAGACCGGGCCGCCAGACCGCCTGCACCGCGTGCCAGTCGTGGCCGGCGCCGGGCACGATCAGCTCGGTGACCTCCATGCCGGCTTTGCGCGCGGCGGCGGCAATCGTGCGCATGTTGCTAATCGATTCCTTGTCCCGTTCGCCAGCACCGGTGAACAGCGCCTGCTCAGATGTGCCGCTGGAGGCGATGGCGTTGACCGGCACCTGTTCGTCGTATGCCTTGCGGTCGCCGGCGAAATACTCTTGGACCATCTTGCCGACGCTGCCGTTGGTCGGCTTGAGTTCGCCGTCCACCGGCAACATCGCGCCGTAGATTTCGGGATGACGCGGGACGAGCTGCGTGGTGCAGGTGCCGCCTTGCGAGAACCCACCCATCGCCCACATGCGGGCCGACTTGGCCACGGGCAGCATCTTCTTGGCCCAGTTCACCACGTCTGTGGTGAGGTAGGTTTCGGCGTTGCCTTGCGTGGTGTCGGCGCACAGGCTGTTGTGCGTGGCCTCGCCGTTCTGGTCGGGCACGAGCACGATCGGCGCGAGCCCGTCATGTTTGGCGGCGTACGCATTCATCGTGGCGGCGATGTTGCCGGCGTCGATGAGGCGACTGGGGCTACCGGGCTGCCCGGCCAACAGCTCCATCACCGGCAAGGCCGGCGGACGGTCGGACAGCGCGGCGGGCGGCAGGTAGATCATCGCCTTGCGGGCCGTGAAGTTGGATTTGGCGTTCGGAATGTCGACGGTGAGCACCTTGCCTTGGCTGGGCATGGACGGCAGGCTGCCCTTCCGCGCCTTGCTATGCCAGTCGCTGACACTCATCGCGGCCTTGTGTACCTCGATTGAGCCGAGCGAGGCGTACGGCGTGTAGCCGACGAGGGTGCCGATGGTCTGGTATTCGCCGTAAATCGAGTCCACGCCGAGCGCGGTGGACAGCAGCACCAGCGGCACCAGCACGACGGCCAGCGCACGGCGGACCCCGCGCAGGGTCACGGCTGCGGCGATCACGAAGCCGACGCCGGCGATGCCGCCCGCGATGGTGAAGATCACCGGCCAGCCCAGCGATACGCCGAACACCATAAACACGTCGGACACCAGCCATGCAACCAGCAGTCCAGCCGCGCCGGCGAGCACGGCGGCAATCAGCGAGACAATCAGCGGGTGCAGGCGGCCGCGCTTCTTGCTCTTGCTCAATGCCAGCCCAATAATCAGTATGATTGCCGCGATCGCGGTCAGTCCGAACACGGTCCGCGGCACGATTCCGCGGACCAGAGACAATTCCATGAACGTTTTCCAAACGGAGTTCTTCATCCTTCACCCCCGCGCTCCAGGCTCCTCGCCTTGTAAGCTCACGCAACACTAGCGCGCGATTCATAGAGCGTCACCCAATTTCACAAAAATTGTCGCGAGTTCTCATGGTTTCCCCAGACTCCGTTCAGCGCCTGTTCACATCCGGTCTGGCGCCCGCAGTTCAAGGCCAGTGTCGGCGCTGGATTAGCGGCGCGCAGGCTTGTCCCAGCTTCAGCCGGAAGCAGGGAATATGCTGGTGGATATGACTCACGCAAACGAACAACGTCCAGCAGCGACCGGCAATGCCGCCGATAACGTGTCTGACGCCCTTACTGGCCCCGCGACGAGCGCGGCGGCAAGGCCCACGACCGTCACGGCTGATGGCACAACAGCCACAAACGCCGCGGCCAGTTCAACAGCAAAGCCCGCAGCCAGCACCTCTTGGGCCAGGGAAACCAACCCACGTCGAGCACTGTTGACGATTATCGTCACGGTGGTGGTTGTGGTGGCCATCGTACTGGGGCTCGGATTCTTCGTGAACTGGGGATTGGCGGCCCTTTTGGTGATCATTATGATTCCGGGGGCGATTTCGCTGGCCGTTCTCGCCAAGCACCCTGAATCCACCGGCGGGCGCAGCATGTTCGGCATCTCCGATCCGAATACGCTGCTTGACCCGATTCGCCGCCCGTCCGAGCGCCGCGGCGAGTAAGTTGCTGCTGCCCATCGGGCGGTAATTTATCCATGGGGCGGTAAAAGGCCCATGGGGCGGTTTGAAGAAATTGTGAAACCGCAGAATAAAGTCATTTTGGGATACCGCCCCATGAGGGTTTTACCGCCCCATGGGATTATTACCGCCCCATGAGCAAAGCCACCCCGCTATTTGCGCGCACTGACCAAGTAATTAAGCACCGATCCGACGGCCACCAGCAGCGCGCCACACCAAAACGGCAGCGACAGCGCTAAACCCAGCAACACCGCACTGGCCCCGGTGGACAGCACCGGCGTGGCATAGGACGCAATAGCCAGCCGCTCCATAGACCCGTGCAGAATGCCATAGCCCCAGCAGGCATAACCACCGCCAATCGCCGCCGCGGCAATCAACACAAACAGCCATGCGACCAGACTCGGAGGCTCGGCCGGCCACCCCTGCCCGGACGCGAAGTGGATAATCCACAACGCCACGGCCACGCAGGGGAAGAACAATGAAGTGCCGTCCACCCCATGACTCATGGCTGGCGTGAACACCGCGTACACCGACCAAGCGAGCGCGCCCACGAACGCCAGCGCATAGGGCAAAGGGTTGGCGGCGATATGCTGCACGGCCGCATGCCAGTCGAGCCCGGAATTACCGCCGACCGCCAACACCACGCCGGCAGTGGCCACGATCGCGCCCGGCAGCACCTTGACGACCGCGTGCTTGCGATGGGATACGCCCGCCGACAGCAGCACCATCATCGTGGGCCACAGATAGTTGACCAGGCTCACTTCCACCGAGGATGCGTCGGTAGAGGCCAGACCCAGCGAGAGGGATATCGACGATTCGTAAAATACGAACAACAGGCCGCCGATAATCAGGTATTTCTTGGGGAACTCGCGAATCGGGGCCGGGCGCCGGAACATCAGCAGCAGGATGCCGCCGACCGTGTAGATCAGGGCCGAGCCAAGCGTGGCGCCGAAGTTTTCGGAGACGATGCGCACGGTGCCGGCCATGAAGCTCCACAGCAGGATTGCCATCAGGCCGATGGTCGTGGCGCGCGCGGATACGACGTGGCCGCCGGAATGGCTTGCCGCCGGTGCCGGTGTGCCGCTTGCGTTCTGTGCGCCGTTCGCCATATGTCCGCCTCTCTCGCATCGTTTCGAAGTCACTCTACCCATCGGATGTGTACAGCGGCAGAACGGCACGCGACCGGCGCGCGAACAGGGTGGGGTTCGGTGATTGAAACAGCAAAATGCCGGGTAGGGTAAATCCCTACCCGGCATTTGCATTGGCTATGTTTCCCGCCGTCTGTCAGGTTAGTCGGCGTTGAAAGCGTAGGGCAGACGGCGTGGGAAGCATGGTTTGGTTACGATTTATCTCTCCCCCACCCGCTTCGCGGGAGCCCCCTCGTCAGAGGGGGCAAAGCTACTCGAAGCGGGACTTCGGGACGAATCAAGTATCGTCAGCCCTCAATCGCGATTTGGTGCTTGGACTCGACTTGCGGCTGGGCCTGCATCTTCGGAACCTGGATGCACAGCGTGCCGTTCCGGTAGCTGGCGTGGATGTCGGACTCCTTCACGTCCTCGCCAACGTAGAAGCTACGCGAGCAGGAGCCCATGTAGCGTTCGCGACGCAGCCACTTGCCCGAATCGGACGCGCAAGCGCACTTGCTGTCGGAAGCCTCGTCCTCAGCGGCCGGAGCCTTGTCCTCATGCTCGCTGCAACGCGAGGCGGACACGGTCAGATAGCCGTTGTTGAGCTCAAGGTTGATATCTTCCTTCTTAAAGCCAGGCATATCGATGTCGACGTCGTAACCCTTGTCGGTCTCGCGCACATCGGTGGTCATCATGTTGGCGGGCATTACGGCACTCATCGTGTTGTCCGTGTTGCGCCAACCCTCAAAGAACGGATCATCGAACAGATCCGAGAACATCGTGTCATTCATCAAAGCCGGAAACATTGCCATAATCGGTACTCCTTGATTAGGAGAGAATCGGCTTGGCTGCCGGCCGCCAACCCGTATCGCGGGGCTAGCAGCGGTTATCGTGGCCGGTTCCGGAACCCTCCCGGGCTCTCAACCTTTAACCTTCACTTCACCCAATTCCCGAGCGCGGCAATCATTCCGGGATTATGCCCACAGAGAAATTGCGGCGGGAATGGTTGCCGGTAAAGCCGGCCGAGCCGAGCGCCGTGACCACCCTCAGCCAGTCTTACGGCTGCCAGCTCCCGCCAGCGGGAGCATATATACGCACACCAGTAGGCGTACTCATATACCTCTGCCAACGGGAGCATGGTTGCACGTTCCCGCAAACTCCGACAACGGGAGCATGCTGGCGCGCGAACGGCTCACATCTGCTGGGCGTTTTCGAGCAAGGCGTTTTTGAGGTCGGACTCGATTTGGCGCATCTTGACCTGGGCGGCCTCGCGGTTGGCCTTGCCTTCCTTCTGGATCTGCACGGTCTCCTTCAGGGTGGCGACGAGTTCGGCGTTGATCTTCTCCAGCGTGTCGATTTCCACCACGGAACGCTGGTTGGCCTTTTCCGCGTCCACTGCACCCTTGTGCAGGGCGGCCGCGTTACGCGCCAGCAGCTTGTTGGTCACTTCGTCGGCCTTGTTCTGCAGGTCGAGAGCCTTGCGCTGGTTGGACAGGCCCAGCGCGATCACCATCTGACTCTTCCACACCGGAATCGTGGTGGAGATGGTGGTGTCGATCTTGTCCACGATGGTCTGGTCCGCGTTCTGGATGATTTTGATCTGCGGCGCGGTCTGCAAGGTAACCACGCTGATGCGGTCGAGGTCGTCGAGTCGCTTGGCAAAACGGTCGAGCTTGGACTTGAAGTCCTTCAGCACTTGCGCCTGCATGGCGTCGCCACTGGCGGCGGCCTCGGCCTCCAGCGCTGGCAGCTGGTTGGCGTTGAAGTCGGCGAGCGCCTTCTTGCTGGCCAGTACGGTCATTTTCAGCTCGCGGTATTGCTGGGCGTTCTGCGTGTACATCGTGTCGTACATGGAGATGTCGGCCACGAGTTTGGCTTGCGCGGATTGGAGGGTGGTGATGAGGTGTTGCATGGCATCGTTGTTGGGCAGTTCGGATACGGCCGGGATCTGGTCGAGCGTGCCGGCCACGCCGAATCGGCTGATCGAATCGGTGCCGGCGAAGTTGGCCGCGCGGAAGCCATGGCGCTCCCACGCCAGCTTCTGCACCGCCGGTGTTTTCAACAGGTTCAGCAGTGTGCCGCCTTTTCTCGGCCAAGGCCATCAGCGTGTGGGTGCTCCACACGGTCGGCGTCGGGTAGACGATGACCACGTCGTCCTTGATCTGCTTGAACGCATCCGGCTGGTTCACGGCCAAATCAAGCAGCTGCGATTCGTAGCCCACCATCATCGGCTTGGAGCCCACGCCCAAGGTCAGGAACTGGTTGAACGAATCCTCGGAAGAGGTCTCCATCCAGCCGGATTTGGCGAAGATGGAGGCGATGGTCTTGCCGTCGCGCGCCACCGAATCGACCATGGCCGGCTGCCCGCCGTTGAGCACCGTGGCAAGAAGCGCCGCGTATTCGTTGCCTGAGTTCGACTTCACCGGATCGGTCGAGTCGATGCGGAACTGCCCGTAGCCTGCCGTGTATCCGACGTCGGCCCAGGTTGTGTTGGCGACCATCGCGTCCACGGCTTTGGCCATATCCATGTGGTACGCGCCAGAATCGTCCTTGGTCACAAGTCCGCCGTTCACGAGCCCGTCCGCCACGGCCTTGTGCGTGTATAGCACAATCGGTGAGTTGAAGACGATGTCGCTTTGGGGGGGCCTTGACGCCTTTCGCATTGCCGTATTCGACGGCCGCGCGCGAGGAGGGGAACAGGTAACCCATGCCTTTCCGGTCCGTATCCATCATGGCCGGCGATCCGGCCTTGCGATAGTCGATGGCAATGCCTTGCTTGGCGGCGAGCGCCTTGAACTTGGCGTCATCGAACAGGCCGATTTTCTCGCCGCCCAGGTAGCCGGTGATGCTCACCTGTTCGGTCGGTTCGGCCGGTGCTGGTTGCGATTGCCGCCACACCAGCGTGCCGCAGACCACGCCCACTACCGCAAGCAGGGCGATCAGTCCGATGATTTTTGATTTGGAGAGTTTCATTGTGCGTCCGTTTTCTGGTCCGACTGGTGAGCCGGGCCGCCAGATGGAGTCTGACTGGGTGCATGCCGTCCTTCATCAGCAGCCGAGGAAGGCACAGGCGAAGGTGCGACGTCGTCGTATCCATCCATGCGGGCCAACCGTTGGATGGCGTCGGAGTCGGCCGTAATGCCCAACGTCTTGGCGCTTACCGCCCGGCTGAGTTCGCCGGCGGCGGTCTGTTCGAGCACTTGCAGCGCCTCGATGGTTTCGATTCGTGCCGTGGCTATCTGATCGCGTGCGCCGGAACTTTCCACGTCCACGTAGGAGCGCAACAGTTTCTCGGTCTGCTCGCCGTACACGGTGATGTAGTGGCGCAACGTCGGGTAGGCGGAGGTGTCTCGGGTCACGTATTGCACTAAATCTTTGGTAGCGGCGATGAAGTCGTTGGCTTCGGCTTTGACGGCTGGGTCACGTACTTGCTTGGTGAGCATGGCGATCGAGTTGAGTCGAGCGTTCGCCGCGTCGATCGTATCGGCGGTCTTCTGACCGTTGGGCAAGGCGGAAACCAGCATTTTGCCGATGCGTCGCTCCGGCTCGGTGAGCGTGGAGGCGGCGATATACCCAAGTGCGGCCAGTACCACGGCCACGATCAGGCCGGGCGCTCCGCCGCCGACCAGTCCGAAACCGAGCCCGGCGAGCAGCAGTCCGACAACGAATCCACAGATTACCTGGAGCATCAGTTGAAGCCCTTGGCTTGGCGGAAGACGGCGGCGAGGTCGCCGGAGCGGCCGTCGAATACCTTGGCGTTGCTCAGGGTGGCGAGAGACTTCAGCTGGCTGGGATCGGCATCGCCGAACATGATGGAGAAGATCGGCAGATCACGGCCGCGCGACTTATAGGCGCTTTCGAATTCGTCCTGATGATCGGAGTTGGAGCGGCCGTCGGTCATGAGCACGATGGCGGTGGTGTATTGCGAGGCTTCCGACTCGCTGGGCAGCTCGTCGAGCGCGCTCAGCAGGCCTTCATAGATATCGGTGCCGCCGCTGGCATCGGTGGCATCGGCCTCATGCAGCAGGTCGCTGGTGCTTGTGCCAGTGGCCTTGACCGGGCGGTGGGCCTCGGTTTCAAACGGGATGAGAATGTTCACGTCGCCGCTGGCGGGCTCGATGTACGACTTCTTGGCCTGGTCCGGGTCGAGCGCCGCGTTCAGGCCTTTGACCACGCCGTTCTTGCCCTCTCCAGACATCGAACCGGAGTAATCGACCACCCAAATGGTCCAGCTGGGTTTCCTGAGCGCGGTCTGGTAGACGTTGAGCGCGCTGTCGATCACCGTGGCGGAGGTCATGGAGAACGTGAGTTTGCCGTCGCTGACCGCGGCGAGGATGTCCGCGGTGGAGACGGGCTTGGCGGCACCGGTGTCGTCAGCCCAGCCGAGTTTGACGGCCTTGGATTTGGCGATGCCGAACACGATCGGCGTGGTGGAGGTGCTGGCCGCGTCTTTGACGATGTGCTTGGTGTCTCCCATCGAAATCCACATCGAGGAGGCAGGCCAGACGGCGTCGTGATCCTGGCCGCCGGCCTTGAGCGCGTTCATAATCTCCAGCGAACCCATGTAGTGCATCGTCACGGCTACGTTGGATTGGTCGGCCGCTTTCTGGATGGCGACGGCGACTTCCTTGTTTTCGGAGCCGGAGGCAATGCTCAGGGTGGCAGTCGGTTTGCCGCCGGACGGCTGGAAGGTCTGCGTGGTGGCGGACGTGCCGTTGCCGTCCGCTGTGCCGTCATCGGAATTATTGAACGCCGTGCAACCGGTCAACGCGAGCACGCCGGCACATACCGCGGCCGCAACCGCGGCGGCGGAGAGAAGACATTATGCCCATAATTCCATGGCTCTCCCGCCATCTAAAGCGGGTCGGGCCACAAGGTGACCGCACGGTGAACAATGGGTGAAGAGCTACATCAGTACGCGGCGCAGGCAATCATGGGGTCGTCGTAGAAGCCGAGGATCTTTTCGAGGTAGGGCTTGTAAGTGCTGTTGGGCATGGAGAAGATTTCGTGGCGCGATTCGGGGAAGCGCACGATGTTCGCCTCGCCGCCGCCGTCCTTGACCAGTTGGACGAAGTGATTCTGCGGCTTATTGAGTACCCAGATGTCGCGTCCGGACTGGAAGAGCAGCACCGGCGTCTCCACTTCGGCGCAGGCGGACGGATTCAGTATGGCCCGGTTGAGCTTCAACGCTTGGCGCACCCATTCGAACGCCGCGCAGTAGGTCTGGTATTCGCGGTTCTCGCAACGCAGCTTGAAGTACCAGCGTTCACGCGCTTCGGAAGCGCCCTCGTTGCCTTCCATCGAGAATTCCGGCGTGAAGTCCGACTGCCCGAACACGCGCTTCTTGCCGAAGCCGAGTCCGCACAGCGCGCCGACCAGCACACGGGCCACGCCCAGCGGCATGCCGGTGGCGGGGGCGATCATCGGGGCAGAGAGCACCGCTTTGTCGAACAGGGTGGGGTATCGCTCCAACACGGCCGCGCCGATGCCGCCGCCCATCGAATGGCAGAACAGGTTCAGCGGCATGCCGGCCGCGTACTGCTGGCCGATGGTTTCGGCGAAGCCGGCCAGATCGGCCACGTAGCGCTGCCAGTCATCAATCCACACCATGCAGCGATTGTCCACGTCGCGCGCGGACTTGCCGTGGCCGCGATGCTCGAGTACACACACCGAGTAGCCGGCGAGCAGAAAATACCAGACGAGCTCGTCGTATTTCTCGGCGAACTCGGTGAAGCCGTGGCTGATGACGATGGCCCCGCGGAAGGTGGCGGTGGCGCCTTGCTCGCGAATCGCGTCGAATTTGGCGGAGTCGTAGCACAGGTAGTGCAGCTGGCCCGAGCGGCCGCCGGTGTCCATAATGCCGGACAGCGGCTCGATCCCGGCCGAACGTTCGGCGGCGGACGGATCGAACCAGCCCTCCTCGCAGCATTGTTCGAGCGCGGGCAGCACCACGTCGGTCATCGTTTCGGCGTACTTGTTTTCGTCGATCATCGTCACCTGCATGGCTCCCATCTTAGGACAAGCCTCACGCCCACACCTCGCACCCACACCACGACACATTCCCGGGAATGCGTCGCAAGCCTGCGCGCCACTGACCGCACAGGCGCGTAGGTTGTGAGGTATGAGCGAAACCAATGATGTCAATGACGCAATCAAGCATTTCCCACGCCTCCGGGCGCGCACGCTGCGCTTCGGCTGCGGCGCACCGCGCTCCGCACAGACCGTGGGCGACGGCTCGCGGGCCCTGTTCCTGCGCTCCGACGGCCCCGAGGATCTGGTGACCGCACTGTGGCTGAGCTGGTTCGACGAGTCCGGCGAACACCATGAGACCAAGCTGGCCGACCCGCGCGAACTGCTGGGCGCAACCGCCGACAGCGAGGACGTGCCGGCCGAGGAGAAGGCCCGCCGCGAGCGTGCGCGCGAAGGCGGCACCGGCATCGTCGGATACTCCGCAGATGACGACGGCAATCGCATCGTGTTCACCATCAACGGCCGCCTGTTCCTGACCGACATCGATTGGAATGACGAGACCGGCGCACCCGAGCCGCACACCCGTGAACTGGCCGGCGAATGGCTCGATGAGGACCCGGCGATGTACACGCCGGTGCTGAACCCGCGCATCGCCCCGGATGGCGAACATGTGCTGTACACCACGGGCAGCTACCTGATGCTGGTCGATATCGGCGGCGAACTAGGTGACCGCATCACCGCCGTCTACGGCGTGAGCGTGGAGGATGAGGACGGCAATCCGGCCGAAAACACGTGGAAAATCGGTCTGGCCGAGTTCGTGGCCGGCGAGGAGATGGACCGATACGACGGCTTCTGGTGGGCCCCGGATTCGCAGCACGTGCTGTTCGAGTCCTTCGACACCGCCGACGAGCCGACCTGGCACATCAGCGATCCGGCTGACCCCGAGAAGCCGGACGCCGGCCGCCGTTACCCGCGCGCGCTGACCCGCAATGCCGACGTGTATCTGACCGTGATCACGCTGGCGTTCGATGAGAACGACCGGTACGCAGGCATCACCGGCAACGCCGATGTGGATTGGGATCGCGAGGCGTACGAGTATGTGGCCGCCGTGAACTGGCGTCGCGGCCACGATCCGCTGGTGCTGGTGCAGAACCGCCGTCAGACCCGCGATCAGGTGCTTGAGGTGGCGGTCGCGGCGGATGGGGCCGCGCTGGGTGCCACGCGTGTGCTTGAGGAGCACGCGAACGAGCAGTGGATCGACCTGGTTCACGGCACGCCCGCCTACACGCCGGATGGTCGTCTGGTGTGCTCGCTCAACGATATGGCCACGGACACCAACCGTCTGACAATGGACGGCCGCCCGTTCACGCCGGCTGGCTGGAACGTGCGCACGGTGCTCGCCGTGACCGACGAGGATGTGCTGGCCGTGGTGCAGCGCGCGCCCGAAATCGCGCCTGAGGTGCCGGACGCTTGGGCCGATGCGGCCGCCACCGAGTCCGTATTCGGCGACCACGACGCCCGCAGTTTCGACGTGGTGAGTATCGATTACAACGGCACGATCACGCCGGTCACGACCGATCCCGGCCAGTGGACCGCCTCGCGCGGCGAGCGCGGCATCGTGGTCTCCGGCCGCGATATGCGTTCCGCCCGCGCCCAGATGCGGCATATTCTGGGAGAACAGAGCGCCACTATCGCGTCCACGGCGGCCGAACCCGGCTTTACACCGAACGTCACGTTTACGCGACTGGGCGAGCACCAGCTGTACACGGCGATCATCGCGCCGAGCCCGGAAAGCCCGTACGCGCACGCCGAGAAGCTGCCGGTGCTGATGAAGCCGTACGGCGGGCCCGGCTTCCAGCAGGTCATCGCCTCGCAGTCCTTCTACTGGGAGGGCCAGTGGTGGGCCGACCAAGGCTTCCTGGTGGTCACGGCAGACGGCCGTGGCACCACCGGCCGCGGCCCGGCATGGGACCGCGAGATCTTCGAGGATATGAAGGACGTAACGCTGGCCGATCAGGTCGAGGCCGTCAACGCCCTGCCCGAGGCCGTCGCCCGGCTCAACGCCGATGTGGAATCACGTGCGGCACAGCCGGCTGCGGGCGATCAGGCAGACGCCGAGAACCACCCACCGGCGCTTCGCGCCACCTCCCGCCAGCGGGAGGCGATTCCCATGCCGGACCTCGACAAGGTGTGCATGATCGGCTGGTCGTACGGCGGCTTCCTGTCCGCACTGGCCGTGCTGGACGCGCCGAACGTGTTCAAGGCCGCATGCGCCGGCGCCCCGCCCACCGACTGGACGCTGTACGACACGCACTACACCGAGCGCTATCTGGGCCTCGACCCGGATGTCTACTACCGAAACGGCATCGTGCAGGACGCACCGAAACTCGAGCGCCCGCTTATGCTGATCCACGGTTTCGCCGACGACAACGTCACCATCGCCCACAGCCTGCGCCTCTCGCAAGCCCTGATGGCGGCGGGTCGCCCGCACACCTTCCTGCCGTTGACGGGCATCACCCATATGACCAATGACGAGACCGTGGCCGAAAACCTGCTCACCCTCCAGCGCGATTTCCTGCGCGACGCGCTGGCCTGACAAATCGATAACACGCGCATCCCACCCGAGGTGCTCCACCGGTAAAGCACCTCGGGTGGTGCGCCGCACCCATTTCCGCCCTGAATTTTTGGATATTTTGCACTCATCGTCACGTGAAAGACCGGTTTTTTGTCTCATATTCCCATCACCGCGTAGGATGGGTGAAGATTAGAAAGGGAGGACTATGAGCGTTCTCGACCGTTTTGAAAAAAGCGTGGAGGGTGCAGTCAACGGAGTATTCGCCAAGTTTGGCTCCAAAGACCTGCAGCCTGTCGATCTTTCCAGCGCCTTGGAGCGCGAGATTGACGCCGAGGCCATGCCCGTGGGCCGTGACCGCACGGTGGCCCCGAATGAATACCGTTTCAAGCTCAGTACTCCTGACTTCGACCGTATCGAGGCATGGGGTAGCGAGACCCTGGCCAACGAACTGGCCGATAACCTCACCGAGTACGCGAAGAGCCAGCATTACGCCTTCGTGGGCCCGGTGATCGTGATCTTCGAGGAAGACCTTGACCTGTCCAAGGGCAACTTCAACCTCACCTCCGAATCCGTGCAGGGCAATGCCGTGCCGGTCACCACCGATGCGCAGACCGAGGATAGCCCGGTGCTCGAGGTGAACGGCAACCAGTACCTGCTCACCAAAGACAAGACGGTAATCGGCCGCGGTTCCGGTTGCGATATCGTCATCGACGATCCGGGCATCTCCCGCAAGCACCTGGAAATCGACATCACGGATAACGGCGTGATCGCCCGCGACCTGGGTTCGACCAACGGCACGTACGTGGAGGGCCACCAAGTGCCCGCCGCCACGCTGCTCGACGGCAACACCATCACCATCGGCCGTACCCGCATCCTGTACTGGGCCTCCGCCCAAGCCCAGGAGTAGTCGAGCACACGCCCGAAAGTCGTCCACTTATGACCGAACTGACATTCGCCCTGCTCAAGTATGGATTCCTGATCCTGCTGTGGATATTCATCTGGCTGGCCGTACGTTCGCTGCGCAAGGACATCGAGACGTTCAGTCCGCGACCTTCGCGCGCGCGTCGTCGCCGTGAGCGTGAAGCGCATAAGGCCAAGGCCGAAACGCCGCAGGCAGCTGCGCCGCGCCCGCATCGCCAGCCCAGCGCTTCCGCGTCGTCCGCCGCCTCGGCGCAGCCTACCCTGTTGGTCATCATCGATGGTCCGCTTGCCGGCAGCTCCGTGCCGCTGGCCGAAGCCGACATCACGCTTGGCCGCGCCGCCTCGAATACCGTGGTGCTCGATGACGAATTCGTGTCTTCCCACCATGCCCGTGTCTACCGTGACACGCGCTCCGGGCAGTGGGCCATTGAAGACCTGAACTCCACCAATGGCACCGTGGTCAACCAGCAGCGCATCAGCCGCCCCACCATCCTGCCCGCTCGTATTCCTGTGCGCATCGGCGCCACCACCTTCGAACTGAGGTAGCCGCATGCCAAAATCCGCCGCTTCACAACCGCTGTTCCTGTATTCCACCACGGTGTCCGATGTGGGCACCGTGCGCGCGAACAATCAGGATTCCTCCTTCGCCGGCGAGCATCTCATCGCCATGTGCGACGGCATGGGCGGTCACGCCGGCGGCGATACGGCATCCTCCATCGCCATCCGGTCACTGGCCCACATCGAGCAGGACGACACCGGTGGCAACGTCGAGACGATCTCCCGCATGATGGAGACCTCCGTTATGGCCGCGCATGACGCCATCGTCGGCAAGGCCAAGCGCGAACGCAAGCTTGCCGGCATGGGCACCACCGTTACCGCAGTGGCATTGGTGGCCGGCTACTGGGTCATCGCCCATATCGGCGATTCGCGCGCCTACCTGCTGCGCGACGGACACCTGAGCCGCATCACGTGCGACCACAGCTACGTGCAGCACCTCATCAACACCGGTCGTATCACCCCGTCCGAAGCCAAGAACCACCCGCAGCGCAACGTCGTGATGCGCGTGCTTGGCGACTTTGACATTGACCCGCGCCCGGATATTTCGATTCGCCGAGCCCACCCCGCCGACCGTTGGCTGCTGTGCTCGGACGGTCTGTGCGGTGTGCTGGAAGATTCCACCATCGAAGAGACGATGACCACGCTGTCCGATCAGGGCGAATGCGCGCAGCGTCTGGTGCAGATGGCACTGCGGGCGGGCAGCACCGATAATGTCACGGCCGTTATTGCGGATGCCACGTTGGCGTTGGATGCCGATGCGTTCGATCTGCCGCACCAAACGCCGTTGGTCGGCGGTGCCGCCAGCCGTAATCTTGAGCCGATTGCCGACATCGTCAACGAGCCGGTGGCTACCGCGCCCGCACTGCGGGAGGATGATTCCCCCGCCCAGCGCGCCGCAGCATTGATTCAGCCCGCCAGCGCGCACGAGGCGGAGACCGCGCAAACCACGGCCAAACCGTCGTCCACACGCGTGGTGCAGCCGTCCACCGTCCGCGAGGAGACCGGTGAACGAGCCAATCCCGATACCGGTGAGATTCCGGTGGTGCAAAAGCCGGATGGGCGCCTGTCCGCCGACCCCAACGACCCGGATGTGGCCAAAGCCATCCGCGATGAGCAGGTCGAGCAGAAGAAGGCCACGCGCACCAAGGAGCGCCGCAATAAGCTTGCGGTGATTATTACCTGCATTCTTGCCGTGCTGGCATTGGCCGGCGCTGGCTGGGGCGCGTACACGTGGAGCCAGACGCACTACTACGTGGGAGATAGCAACGGCACCGTGGCCATTTATCGTGGCGTGCCGACCAATCTCTTTGGACTTGAGCTTTCGCACGAAGTGCAGACCACCAATATCGCCACCGCGGACCTGCCTCAGACATGGCGTGACCAGCTGAGCCAAGGCATCACAGTCGGTTCGTTGGACGAAGCGCAGTCGCATGTGGGTATTATCCGCACCGAAATGCGCAAACTGGCCAAGCAGCAGGAAGCCGACGCCGCCAAGAAGGCCGAGGCGTCCAATTCCCCGGACAGTTCCAAAGACAGCTCCCAGAGCGATTCCAAGGACAGCACCGAGGATTCGTCCAGCCAGTCCGGCTCCTCGTCAGACAAGTCCGGTTCGTCAAGCTCATCCGATTCCTCGGATAAATCCGGTATCGGAGCGGCCGACAACGCGGCCACGGGAGATTCTCAATGATCGTTACCCGTCTACGTCAGATTTCTTTGTTGCTGATTGCCATGGCAATCAGTGCGTTGGCGTTCATCCAGATGTTCCAGCGCACCGCCGGCGAATTCCCTATGCAATACGCCGGCATGCTGGCATTGGCCGTAGTGCTGTTTCTGGTGCTGTGGGGGCTGATTGTGCGCTTCCAGCCGTACGCCAGCCAGTCGATTCTGCCTTGCGTGCTACTGCTGACCGCCACCGGCGTGACCATGATCGCTCGCATTGACCAGAGCGAAGGTTGGGCGGTTGCCCAACGTCAGCTGATCTGGCTGTGCATCGCCATCGTGCTTTCCGCGCTGCTCATCATCTTCCTGAAGGACTACCGCGTGCTGCGGCGCTTCTCCTACGTGTCGATGGTGGTGGGCTTGGTGCTGCTGCTCGCCCCGATGCTGCCGTTTGTCGGTCAGGAAGTGAACGGCGCGCGCATTTGGATCAGGATTCCGGGACTGGGCCAGTTCCAGCCGGGCGAGTTCGCCAAGCTGTTCCTTGCGTTCTTCTTCGCCGCCTACCTGTTCGACCATCGCGACCAGCTGGCCGTGGGCGGTAAGAAGATGCTCGGTCTGCAGCTGCCGCGTATCAAGGATCTCGGCCCGATCATCGTGGTGTGGATCGCCTCGATGGGCGTGCTCATCATGCAGCATGATCTGGGCACCTCGCTTATGTTCTTCGCCATGTTCGTGGCCATGCTGTACACGGCCACCGGCCGTAAAAGCTGGATCATCATCGGTCTGATCGCGTTCGCCGCGGGTGCCGTGCTGGCCGCAGGCATGTTCAGCCACGTGGGTCAGCGAGTCGATGCCTGGCTGCACCCGTTCAGCAACGAGCAATACAACAAGACCCCCGGCGGCTCCTGGCAGCTGGTCACCGGCATTTTCGGCCTGGCATCAGGCGGCATGCTCGGCACCGGTCTCGGCCAAGGCCATCCTTCGCTCGTTACGTTTGCGAACTCCGATTTCATCTACGCCTCTCTGGGCGAGGAACTCGGTCTGATGGGCGTCCTGGCCATTTTGATGCTCTACCTGCTCATCATTGCCTCCGGCTTTATCACCGCCATGAAAATCAAGGATGGCTTCGGCAAGCTGCTCGCTTCCGGACTGGTGTTCACCATGGCCTTCCAAGTGTTCACCGTGGTCGGCGGCATCACGCTGGTGATTCCTCTGACCGGTCTGACCCTGCCCTATATGGCGGCCGGTGGCTCCAGTCTGATCGCCAACTATATTCTCGCGACCCTGCTCATCATCATCTCGAATTCGGCCAATGCGCCCGAGCCGGAGCTGACCTCGGATACGTTCCAGTACGAGGCTTTGGCCGTGCTGCGCAACAAGGAACTTGAGGCCCGGGCCCGCGCCACTGAGCCGATCGTTCAGCCTCGCAGCGCGTCGGCTACGGCGTCGCAGTCCGAGTCGGAATCGTTTGACGAGCCCATTGTGGATGCCACCACTCCGGCGTATGCCGGCGCCGATGAACCGTACACGCCTACCGGTACGATTCCCCCGCTTCCTCCCGTTAACGGAGGCACTCGCGTATGAACAAATATCTTCGTCAGCTTTTCACCGCCGTGGTAGCGCTGTTCGTGATTCTCGGCCTGTCGTCCACCATCATCATGGCGGTACGGGCCAACGCGCTGAACAACGATCCGCGTAACGCCCGTTCGCTGTACCACCAGCTCGGTGCCTACCGCGGTGCCATTCTGGCCTCGGACGGCACGGTCATGGCCAAATCCGAACCGGTCAACGACGCGTTCAAATACCTGCGCACCTATTCCAACGGTCCTCTGTATGCTCCGGTCACCGGCTTCTTCTCCATCAACCAGACCGCCGATCGCGGCCTGGAAGCCTCCCGCAGCATGCTGCTCAACGGTGAGGCCGATTCATTGATCTGGCAGCGGGCCAAGGCCATGCTCACCGGCACTACGAATCAGGGCGCGTCCATCGAAACCTCCATCGACCCCAAGCTGCAGCAGGTTGCCTACGATCAGCTCGGTACGCGCGATGGTGCGGCGGTGGCCATCGAAGTCAACACCGGCCGTATCCTCGCCATGGTGAGCACGCCCAGTTATGATCCGAACAAACTGGCGACCCATGACACCAAAGCCGCGTCTCAGGCCTACAACGAACTTTCTGCGGGCCAAAATAGCCCTCTAATCAACCGCGCCACCTCGCAGCTGTACCCACCAGGGTCCACGTTCAAGACCATCGTCGCCTCGGCTGCGCTGGAAACCGGCGATTATCAGACGGACACGAAGATTCCTGCGGGCGCCAGCTATACCTTGCCGGGAACCGCCACACAGTTGCCGAACGCCGAGGCACAGGCCGATGGCGTCAACGGGCAGATCTCCCTGCAAGAGGCCGTCGCATGGTCGTCCAATACCGCGTTCGCCCAGCTTGGCGTGAAACTCGGCGCGAGCAAGGTTTCGGACATGGCCACCAAGCTTGGTTTCGGCAGCACCATCACCATTGACGGCACCGAATCCACGGGCACCCCGATGACGGCCACCGCGTCCACATTCCCCTCTGATCCGACCGACGACAAGCTTGCGCTGGCGTCCATCGGCCAAGGCGACACCACGGCCACGCCGTTGCAGATGGCGATGGTCGCGCAGGCAATCGCCAACAACGGCAAACTGATGCAGCCCACGCTGGTCGATCGTGTGCGCGCCGCCGATCTCACCGTGCTTTCGCAGACCAAGCCGCAGACCATGGCCAATGCGTTCAGCAAGGATTCCGCAGACAAGCTCACCACGATGATGGAAAGCGTGGTGTCCGAGGCCAATCCGCAGCTGGCCATCGACGGCATCAAGGTGGCGGCCAAAACCGGTACCGCACAAATCGGTACCGACAACTCTGCCATCGACGGCTGGGTGATCGGTTTCGCGCCGGCGGACGATCCGCAAATCGCCGTCGCGGTGTTGGTGCATAACACAGATGTATACGGTTCGCTCGCCGCTGGCCCGATCATGCGCGCGATGATGCAGGAGGCTTTGCAGCAGTGAAACTTATCGAAGGACAGCTTATTCACCGCCGATATCGTCTTGATTCGCGTCTTGCGCAAGGCGGTATGGGCGAGGTCTGGAAAGGCTACGATATTCAGCTCGGCCGTGAAGTGGCCATCAAGGCGCTGCGCTCGGACATGACCAACGCCGAGGCCAAGCTACGCCGTCTGCGTGCCGAAGCCCATAATTCCGCCAATCTGGCGCATCCGAATATCGCTGCGTTGTTCGAATACTACGAGCATGACGGCATCGGCTTTCTGATTATGGAATACGTCCCCTCGAAATCGTTGGCGGACCTGTTCCACAGCAAGGGCGCGATGGATCCCATCGAACTGCTGCCCATCCTGATTCAGACCGCGCGAGGCCTGTTCGTGGCCCACTCGCACGGCGTGATTCATCGTGACGTCAAGCCGGCCAACATCATGGTTTCCGACACCGGCGAAGTGAAAATCACCGATTTCGGTGTGAGCTACTCCACGGGTCAGGGCCAGATCACCCAGGACGGCATGGTGGTGGGCACCGCACAATACATCTCCCCCGAGCAGGCGCAGGGCCAGCAGGCCACGCCGCAATCGGACATCTATTCACTGGGCGTAGTGGCGTACGAGGGCCTTGCCGGGCATCGTCCGTTCACCGGCACCACTCCGGTCGATATCGCCGCAGCGCACGTGAACAATCCCGTGCCTCCGCTGCCGGACTCGGTGGACGTCCAGTTACGCGAATTTGTCATGTCAATGCTGGCCAAGGACCCGTTGGATCGCCCGAAAGACGCGCTGGTGGTGTCCCGTACGCTGGCACGCATCGAACGCCGTCTGCTGGATCAGCAGACCGAAATGGCCGACACCGCCATGGCCACGTCCGGCAATCGACTGCCGCGCCGAGTGACCAGCACGCCACGCATTGTTTTGGAGGCCCCGGCCTCAAGATTGGGAGGGAATAAGCAATGAGCACCAGTATGCCCACCGCATTGGCCGGCGGACGCTACCAGCTTGGCCAGCTCATCGGTCGTGGCGGCATGGCCGAGGTCCACGTGGCTCTTGACACCCGTCTGGGCCGTACCGTGGCCGTGAAAATCATGCGCGCCGATCTGGCCAACGACGACATCTTCCTGGCCCGTTTCCGCCGCGAAGCACACGCCGTGGCCCAGATGAACAACCCGAACATCGTGAACATCTACGATTCGGGAGAAGAACTGGTTTCTTCC
>OHXC01000124.1_pt1 | contig 52710 bp, 47 predicted proteins | sample 1579891 | NCBI WGS metagenome assembly OHXC01 (sample SAMEA3882531, study PRJEB24775) | human gut metagenome | biome: human-associated habitat; feature: intestine environment; material: feces | place: Netherlands | collected 2009/2010
TGAGAAGTGGATCATAATACCCCTTGGAGAGGAAATCCCGCCGTGCGGCGGCCATATCCCGGTCATCTCCCGGATCGGCGGAGTGCTTTTGATTGGGGGGCAGCAGATAGGTGTAGCCCTCCCGGGCAATGTCATAACTGTGTCCGGCCGGGCAGCGATAGGCCCGGTCTCCGCGGTCCAGCGGCGCCCCGCAGACGGTGCAGCGGAAAAGACTTTCCATCACGTGTCCTCGCCCGTCACATCGTTGATCCACTTCCGGCTCCGCAGCCGCAGGATACCCCAGGGGCACTTGCACACATTTTCCGACTGGATGCATAGGCACACCACCGCTACCGGGGCGTTGAACACCAGGGCAGTCAGGAAGGTCAGAGGTACAGCGATGACCCACTGGCAGCTCAGGTCGATGATGGAGGCCATGCGGGAGTCGCCGCCCGCCCGAAGCAGGCCGGTGATGTTGGTGATGTCAAAGGCCTTCAGCGGCAGCATGAAGAGATATACGACGCACATGGTGACGGCGATCTCCAGCGCCAGCCCCTCCAAATGGAACAGAGGATAGAGATAGGGGATGAACACCGTAGGCAGGAGGACCGCCAGGCACACCGACACCACGAAACCCACTCCGAAGGAGACCGTCAGCAGGCAGCAGCCCAGAGAGTAGACCTCCTCCCGGCCGGCGCCCTCACCGATCCGCTTGCCCACAATCACGGCGGTGGCGCCTGCGATGCCGAAGCAGGCCACAGTGGAGAACTTGTCGATGTTGCCCATGATGGCGTGGGCCGCCAGCATATCCGTGCTGATGGCCATGTGGCCCATGACGGCGGTCATAACACTGACGCCCAGACCCCACAGCACCTCGTTCACCAGAACGGGGGTGGCGTATTTCAGGAAGCTCCGCGCCATGGCCCCGCCGGGCCGCAGCAGCAGGCGGAGCATCAGGGGCACTCGGCGGTAGCGGGGGGCATAGACCGCGACGATCACGAACTCCAGCACCCGGGAGGTCAAGGTGGCAATGGCAGCACCGGTGATCCCCAGCGCAGGCGCGCCGAACTTGCCGAAAATGAGAATGTAGTTCAGGCCCGTGTTGGTCAGCATGGAGATGCCGAAGACGATCATGCCCATGGCGGGATTCTCCGTGCTGCGCTGCATGCCGATGTAGACGGAGCTGATGGTGTTGAAGATATAGCTGAGGCCAACAATCCGGAGATAGGGGGCGCCCAACTCAATGAGCAGGTCGTTGTTGGTCACCAGAGCCATCACATGGAGGGGGAAGAAGAACAGCACAGCGGCCACGGAAACCGCAATGATGAGCCCGGCGTAAAGGCTGACGCCCATACAGCGGTTGATGCTGTCGGTGTCCCCCTTGCCCCAGTACTGGCTGGCCAGGACGGAGAGGCCGCTGAGCAGGCACAAAATGATGATCTGCAGCATGTAGATGGGTGTGTTGGCGGCCGTGACGGCAGACAGCTCGTTCTGCCCCAGCATGCCCACCATGAAAGTGTCCACAAAGCCCAGAGATGTGGTGATGAGATTCTGCAGGATCAGCGGCAGAGCCAGCAAGAACAGCCGCTTGTAGAAGCCGGGCTCCCGATGAAGATGACGAAACATAAAAGACGAAACCTCTTGAAACTGAAAAGTAAAATTGCCTTACAGCATGGGCATCCGCGTGTCGTGGTGGCGCCGCAGGGCGTCCGCACAGGCATCGATGTCGCCCTTGTCAGTCTCCGGACCGAAGCTCAGGCGGATTACCCCGCCGGAGACCTTCTTCGGCAGCTTCAAAGCTGCGATCACGTGACTGGGCTTGCCTTGATGGCAGGCGGAGCCGGCGGAGATACAGACGCCCTGGCTGCCCAGGTCATTGACAATATTTTGGCTGGGCCAGCCTACGAGAGAGATGGAGAGGATATGGGGCGCGCCGCCGGGAGCGGAGAGGATTTTCAAGTCGGGGATGGCAGACAGCCGCTCTGCGGCATAGTCCCGGATTTTCGCCATGCAGCGGAGCTTCTCCTCCAAATTTTCCCGCCGCAGCTCCACAGCCCTGGCAAAGCCCGCGATCTGGGCCGTGGCCTCGGTGCCGGACCGCAGGCCCCCCTCCTGGCCGCCGCCGGGCAGCAGGGGCCGCAGATTCCGCAGCTCCGGGGCGGTGTACAGCGCGCCCACGCCCTTGGGCCCGCCGATCTTATGGGCGGACAGGCTCATCAGGTCCACACCCCAGCCTACCGGATCGCAGGGGACCTTCAGAAAGCCCTGGACGGCGTCGCAGTGGAGCAGGGCCCGGCTTTTTTTCTCCCGCAGCAGCCGGGCCGTTTCCTCCACCGGAAACACGCAGCCCGTCTCGTTGTTTACCAGCATCATGCTTACCAGCACCGTGTCCTCCCGCAGGGCGTCCGCCACCTGCTGCACGGTGACCTGGCCCGTTTTGTCCGAGGCCAGGTATGTCACCTCATACCCCTGCTGCTGGAGCCATCTGCAAGGCTCCAGCACGGCGCTGTGCTCCACGGCGGTGGTGATGATGTGCCGCCCTGCGTGGCGGCCCTGCCACACGGCGGCGGAGATGGCCCAGTTGTCGGACTCGGTGCCGCAGGAGGTGAAATGCAGGTTCTCCGGCCGGCATCCCAGGGCCCCGGCCACCATGGCCCGGCATCCCTCCACCAGCTGCTTTGCCTCCCGGCCCAGGGGATACTGGGACGAGGGGTTGCCGAACTGATCCGTCAGCACCTGATACATGGCGTCCGCCACAGGCCGGGGCACCGGCGTGGTGGCTGCATGATCCAGATAAATCATACGCGTTTCCTCACAAATCCTCTGCCGCCGCTTGCCACCGGCGGCAGAATGCATTATAATAAATCACAAGTCCTTATATTATACCGAATTAACTCAGAAAGTGCAAGGAGAATCCCATGCGAGTTGCCATTTACACGTTGGGCTGCAAGGTGAACCAGTACGAGACCCAGGCCATGGAGCAGGAGCTGCGCCGCCGGGGTCATGAGCTGGTGGACTTCGAGGACAGCGCCGACGCTTATATCGTCAATACCTGCTCCGTTACCGCCGTCAGCGACAAAAAATCCCGCCAGATGATCCGCCGGGCCAAGCGCCGCAGTCCCAACGCCGTGGTGGCCGCCTGCGGCTGCTATATCCAGACCCACACCGACGAGGCCAAGAGCCTGGGCATCGACCTGATCGGCGGCACCGGCGGCCGGATGGCCTTTCTGGACCTGCTGGAGCAGGAGGCCCGGGACCGGGCCCCCCGGGTGGCGGTGGACGACTCCCTGCGGCGGCGGGACTTTGAGGTGCTGCCTGCCGGAGGCATGGCGGCCCGCACCCGGGCCATGCTGAAGGTGGAGGACGGCTGTGTGAATTTCTGCACCTACTGCATCATTCCCTATGCCCGGGGGCCGGTGCGGTCCCTGCCCCTGGCCGAGGCCGTGGCCCAGGCCCGGCAGCTCCAGGCGGAGGGATACCGGGAGCTGGTGTTCACCGGCATCGAAATTTCCTCCTGGGGCCGGGATCTTCACGACGGCAGCAGCCTCATCGACCTGGTGGAGGCTGTGGCGGCGGCCGCACCCCGGCTGCGGCTGCGGCTGGGGAGCCTGGAGCCCCGGACGGTGACGGAGGATTTCTGCCGCCGGGCGTCACAGCTTCCCAATCTGTGCCCCCACTTCCATCTGTCCCTGCAATCCGGGTGCGACGCCACCCTGCGCCGCATGAACCGCCGGTACGACACCGCCCGGTTCCGGGAATCCGTCCGCCTGCTGCGGGCATATTTCCCCCGCCCCGCCATCACCACCGACGTGATCTGCGGCTTTCCTCAGGAGACGGAGGAGGAATTCTCCGCCACCCTGGCGTTTCTGGAGGAGTGCCGCTTTGCGGCCATGCATGTGTTCCCGTACTCCATCCGTCCCGGCACCAGGGCGGCGGACATGCCCCAGGTGCCGGGCCCGGTGAAGGAGGAGCGGGCCGCCCGGGCCGGCGCGCTGGCCGCACGGCTGCACCGGGAGTTTCTGGAGGGCTGCGTGGGAGAGACATATTCCGTGCTGTTTGAGCAGCCGGTGGCAGGCCGCTACGGCGGCCACGCGCCCAACTATATGGAGGTGGCTGTCCCCGGCGGCGAAAACCTCCACAATCAGGTGCTGCCGGTGAGGATCACCGGCACCGACGGGGAAATTCTATTGGGGGAGGTACAGTGATGCACCACTTTTTCGCCTATATGGCCCGGATGCGGTTCATTGACCGCTGGGCCCTGATGCGCAACAGCTACACCGAGAATATCCAGGAGCACAGCCACCAGGTGGCTATCCTGGCCCACGCCCTGGCAGTGCTGCGCAACGAGTATTTCGGCGGCCAGGTGGACGCCGGAGCCGTGGCCGTGGCGGCCCTGTACCACGACGCCAGCGAGATCCTCACCGGCGATATGCCCACGCCCATCAAGTATTATAACCCCGATATCCGGGACGCCTATAAGCAGGTGGAGGCCATCGCCTGCCGGAAGCTCACGGGGATGCTGCCCCAGAGGCTCCAGGACATCTACGCCGGCCTGCTGACCCCGGCGGACCCGGAGGTGGAGGAGCTGGTGAAGGCGGCGGACAAGCTGTCGGCCCACATCAAGTGTCTGGAGGAGCAGAAGGCCGGAAACGACGAGTTCCGGGCCGCCGCCCACCAGACCCGGCAGGCACTGGAGGAGATGCACCTGCCGGAGGTGGACCTGTTCCTCCGGGACTTTCTGCCCAGCTTCCGGCTGACCCTGGATGAGCTGAAATAAGCGCAAAACGGCCCTGCGGGAGTACGCTCCCGCAGGGCCGTTTTCATATGGCTTGCTTCAGTCCCACGCCGGGTTATGCTCCGGCGACAGGCACTCGGTGACCCGGGCAAAGGTATCCCGGTCCGTGTAGTAGGAATAGACCTTTCCCTCCGGATTCCGGAACCGCACGAACAGCCCCTGGCTGCGGGCGGACCCGGCAGGCAGCCGGTAGGGCCACAGCTCCATCACCGCGCCGTCGCCGTAGTCCAGGCGGATGCCCCCGCCCTTGGGCACATCCCGGCTGAATACGGCGCCCATGTTGAACAGCTTGCCGTACAGGGCATAGCCGTTTTCCTGGGTAATGCGCAGGCTCTGGCCGTCCACCTGAGCCTGAAGGTTGGTGTGCTTCCGGGCCAGGGCATAGGTGGTGCTGCTGGAGATCTCGCTCATGCACTGGACGAACCGGTCGTGGTCCCGCTGGGGCTTGCTGATGACCAGGCCCAGCACCGTCACCAGCGCCACGGCAAAGACCAGCGCCGCCGCCCACAGGGGGTGGAACCGCCGCCGGGACTGCTCCTTCCGTACCGCGTCGTAAAGACCCATATCGCTCCTCCTATTCTCCGGGCACCCACTTGCCCAGCACCCGCCACTCTACCTGGTCGGTGTCATACATATAGTTGGTCCCGTCTGCCCCCTGGTACCAGACGAACACGCCGGGGACCCATTTGCGGTTGTACCCGTCCCAGACGTCCTGCTCCCACAGACGCAGGATGCACCCGTTGCCGAACTCCAGCTCCGCATCCGGCACGGACTTGGGGGCGCTGTTCTGGCGCTTGCCCATGCCGGCGGTGTTCAGCTCCAGATATAGCCGGGAGGCGGAGTCCTGGGACCAGAATTGCCGCCCGTCCTGCCGGACGTACAGGCCGCCCTGCTCCTTGGCGTATTGGACGCTTTCTCCCAGCCCATTTATAAAATGGCGATACTGCCGCTGTAAATGCATGGCCCACGGAATGGGGATAAACGCCGCCAGCACCAGGATCAGCCCAATGACGATGAGTATGTGCAGCTTCCGGTCCCGTTTCCGGGGCTGCGGGGCGTGAACGACATCGTATAGGGACATGGCGTGGACCTCCTTTTTTCTCCCCATTATACAGGCTGCCCTGCCCCTTGTCCAGCAAAACAAAGTTGCGCCGCCCTTTGGGCAGCGCAACTTTTACTTTACAGGTTACTTTTTGAAGCTGTCCTTCAGGGACACGCTGCGGTTGAATACCAGGTGATCTGCCGTGCAGTCCCGGTTGTCCATGCAGAAATAGCCCGTCCGCATAAACTGGAAGGTGGGGGCGTTGACGCCGGTGCGGTTTTCCGCCTGGTCAAAGCGCTTGGCCACGTCCACCATGGCCCGCTCCACCTTGCACCCCTCCAGCACCATCAGGGAGTCGGGGTTCAGGCAGTTCAGGAAATCCTTGTCCGGCCCGTCGGGCTGGGGATCGGAGAACAGATTGTCATACAGGCGCACCTCGGCGTCCACGCAGCTCTCCGCGTCCACCCAGTGCAGCGTGGCGCCCTTGACCTTGCGGCCGTCGGCGGGATCGCCGCCCCGGCTGTCGGGGTCGTAGGTGCACAGGACCTCCACGATCTGGCCGTTTTCATCCTTGACGCAGCCGGTGCACTTCACCAGATACGCGCCCTTCAGGCGGCACTCGGGGCCGTCGGGATACAGACGCTTATACTTGGGAATGGGCGTCTCCAGAAAGTCCTCATGCTCGATCCACAGGTGGCGGCTGAAGGTGATCTCATGGGTGCCCTGGCTGGGATCGGTGGGGTTGTTCTCCACGGTGAAGGTCTCGCTCTGGCCCTGGGGATAGTTGGTGACGGTGAGCTTCACCGGATGCAGCACCGCCATGGTCCGCTGGGCGGACACGTTCAGATCCTCCCGCAGGCAGTGCTCCAGGAAGCCGTACTCCACGGTGTTGGGGGATTTGGCCACGCCGATGCGCTCGCAGAAGCTGCGGATAGAGGCGGCGGTATAGCCCCGGCGGCGCAGGCCGCACAGGGTGGGCATCCGGGGATCGTCCCAGCCGGAGACATAGTGCTCCTCCACCAGCCTGCGGAGCTTCCGCTTGCTCATGACGGTGTGGTCGATGCCCAGCCGGGCAAATTCGATCTGCCGGGGCTTGTGATAGGGGATGGACACGTTGCTGACCACCCAGTCGTACAGGGGCCGGTGGGACTCAAACTCCAGGGAGCACAGGCTGTGGGTAATGCCCTCCAGGGCGTCCTGGATGGGGTGGGCAAAGTCGTACATGGGATAGATGCACCACTTGGTACCCTGGCGGTGGTGATTGATGAAGCGGATGCGGTAGATGATGGGGTCCCGGAGGTTCAGGTTGCCGCTGGCCAGGTCGATCTTGGCCCGCAGGGTCATTTTCCCCTCCTCTACCTGGCCGTTTTTCATCATTTCAAACAGCCGCAGGTTCTCCTCGATGGGCCGGTCCCGGTAGGGGGACGTGGCGGGGATGCCGATGTCGCCGCGGTTGGCCTTGAACTCCTCCGGCGTCAGCTCACAGACGTAGGCCAGCCCCTTTTTGATGAGCTCCACGGCGTATTCATAGTCCTTTTCAAAATAGTCGGACCCGTAGAAGAACCGGTCGCCCCAGTCAAAGCCCAGCCAGTGGATGTCCTGCTGGATGGCGTCCACATACTCGGTGTCCTCCTTGGCGGGGTTGGTGTCGTCCATGCGGAGGTTGCACAGGCCATGGTATCGCTCGGCGGTGCCGAAGTCGATGCACAGGGCCTTGCAGTGGCCGATGTGCAGATAGCCGTTGGGCTCCGGCGGGAAACGGGTGTGAACGGTCAGTCCCTGGAACCGGCCACCCTCTGCGATGTCCTCGTCGATAAAGTTCAGAATAAAGTTTTTGCTCTCGGCACTCTCCTCCATCAGAGGGGCCTTCCCTTCCTCGGTCATTGTCTCACACTCCTTGTTCGGTCGTATTTCCGTGCTTGCACACTGAACTTATATTATACGGTCCCCGCCCGCTGATTGCAAGGGCTTTTCCCGCGATGAGGAAACTTTTTTGCTCCGCCCCGCCACAGCCGGGGGACACCCGCCGGACAAAGAAAGCGAGGAGAGCCTCAGGCCCTCCTCGTTTTCGCTATTTTTGCTTGGCCTGCGTCAGCTTGCCGTTGCACTTTTGCAGGAAGCGGTCGTTGGCAATGACGGCCCGGGTGTGTGTCCCCTCGCCGATGGGGCCCCAGTCGTCGCTGGCCTCCACCCGGAAGGTGATGAGCTTCCCGTTTTCCGACACGCCGGTGACGGTGGCCGTGGCCCGGACGGTCATGCCCACAGGGGTGGGGGCCAGGTGGCTGGACTGGATGTCCACGCCCACGGTGCCCTTGCCCTCCGGCAGGTCCGGCTGCACGCAGTCCATGGCGGCGTGCTCCATCATGGCCATCATAAACGGGGTGCCGAACACCTCCAGGCCGCCGGAGCCGATGGCCCGGGCGGTCATCTCCGGGGTGACCACCTGCTCGATGGTATAGGATTTGCCGATTTCGATCATATCCGTTCCTCCATTACACGCCCAGCCTGGTCCACAGGCGGTCATACAGCTTCAGGGTCTCCTTGGGCAGGTTCTCATAGATCTCGCAGCGGTCCAGGGTCTCTGCCGGGGGAGCCATGATCTGGAAGATCTCCGGGTCCAGCTCCTCCTCGTTGACCTCCTGGTAGTAGGCCGGGTATTGCTCCAGCGCCTCTCGGTTGGGGGACGCGTACCAGATATAGTCCATGTTGGCCAGGTTGGAGCTGGTGGAGGCGATGAAGTTGATCCACTCCTCCGCCTCGGCCATGTGCTGGGTGTCCTTCAGGACGCACATGGCGTCCACGAACCAGTTGCTGCCCTCCTCCGGAATAACGAAGGCCAGATCCTCGTTGTTCTCCAGCATGGTCAGGTAGTCTCCGGCGTAGTACATGGCGATGGCGGCGTTTCCGCCCTCCATTTTCTGGAACACCTCGTCCATGACGAAGGCCTGATACACGCCGCTGTCCTTGGCGTTTTTCAGCAGGGCAAAGGCCTCCTCCAGCTGGCTCTCGTCGGTGGTGTTGATGCTGTAGCCCAGGTCCAGCAGGGCCGCGGCCAGAGCGTCCCGGGAGTTGTTGATCATCAGCACCTGTCCCGCATACTGGGGATCGAACATGGCGTCCCAGCTGGTAATAGGTCCGGACACCATGGTGGTGTTGTAGATAATGCCCAGGGTGCCCCAGGCGTACGGCACGGTGTACTTGTTCTCCGGGTCGTAGCTGAGGTTCTTGTAGGTGTCGTCAATGAGTTGGAAATTGGGAATGTGGCTGTAGTCCAGCTCCGCCAGCATATCCTCCTGAATCAGGCGCGCGATCATATAGTCCGAGGGGACGATGACGTCGAAGTCCGCGCCGCCCATCTTGATGAGGGAGTACAGGGCTTCGTTGCTCTCCGCCGTCTGATAGTTCACGCGGATGCCGGTTTCCTCCTCAAACTGGGTGATCAGCTCCTCGTCGATGTACTCGCCCCAGGAGCACACGTTCACCACCCGCTCCGACTGGACGGACCGGCCGGTGACCACCAGCAGCGCCGTCAGCACGCAGGCCATGGCCCCGGCCGCCACGCGCCGCAGCACCTTGTTGGGCCGCCGGTGGTGCTTCATAGGCGCGCCGGAGGCGGCAGTCGCCGCTGCGTGGTGCTCCCGGCGGGCGGCGTGGCTGTCCCGCAGGTTGATGATGGCCAGCAGCACCAGCACCGTCACAAACAGCAGGGTGGAAATGGCGTTGATCTCCGGGCTGACGCGCTTTTTGGTCATGCCGTAAATGGTCATGGCCAGGGTGGAGGCGCTGGTCCCGGCGGTAAAATAGCTGATGATGAAGTCATCCACGGACATGGTGAAGGCCGTCAGCGCACCGGACACGATGCCGGGCTTGATCTCCGGGATCACCACCCGCCAGAATGCCTGCATCCAGGTGCAGCCCAGGTCCTGGGCCGCGTCGATGAGGTTCCGGTCCATCTGCCGCAGCTTTGGCCCCACGGACAGGATGACATACGGAATGTTGAAGCAGATATGGGCGATAAGCAGGGTGCCGAAGCCCATGGTCAGCCGCTCCGGCAGCACCACCGCCGACTGCCAGGAGTTCACCCACCCGGCAAAAGCGCCCCATCCGTTGAAGAACACCACGAACAGCAGGCACAGGCTGACGCCGGTGACGATATCCGCGTTCATCATGGGGATGTTGTTGACGGAGTTGACGATGGTCCGGCGCCGCCGGCTCATGGCGTACAGTCCAATGGCGGCAAACGTGCCCGCAATGGCCGCCGCAATGGTGGACAGCAGCGACACCATCAGGGTGGTGTACACACTGTTCATGATCAGCCGGTTGGACAGCAGGGACTCGTACCATTTCAGGGAAAAGCCCTTCCACACGCTGGAGCTGGTGCCCGCGTTGAAGGAGAACACGATGAGAATGATGATGGGTGCGTACAAAAACAGGAACACCAGCGCCATCAGCACCCGATCGCCGATGCTGTTCTGTCTGCGCCCGGTCATAGGATCACCGCCTGTTCCTCGCCCTCACCGAAGCGATTCATCACCAGCATGCACACCAGCACGATGACCATCATCACCAGGGAGATGGCCGCGCCCAGCTGGGGGTTGTAGGCCCCGCCCAGGAACTGCCGCTCGATCAGGTCGCCCAGCAGCAGCTCCGTGCCGCCGCCCAGCATCCGGCTGATGGCGAAGGTGGACACCGACGGCACAAACACCATGGTGATGCCGGAGATGACCCCCGGCAGGCTCAGGGGCAGGATCACCCGGCGGAATACCGTCATGGAGCTGGCCCCCAGGTCCCGGGCAGCCTCCAGCAGGGAGCCGTCCAGCTTGATGATCACGGAATAGATGGGCAGGATCATAAAGGGCAGATAGTTATATACCATGCCCAGCACCACGGCCCCCTGGGTATTCATCATGGAGAAATACTCCAGCTCCGTGCCGAAAATGTGGTTATACAGGCTGATGAGCCCGATTTTCTGAAACAGCTGGTTCAGGAGCCCGTGGTTTTCCAGGATGGTCATCCAGGAATAGGTCCGCAGCAGGAAGTTCATCCACATGGGCAGCATGATCAGCACCATGGCCGTCCGCTGGAAGGCGGGCCCCTCCCGGCTCATGAGATACGATACCGGGTACCCGATGACCAGACAGATCAGCGTGGCGATGATGGCCAGCTTGAATGACCGCAGAAACACCTGGGTATAGCCGCCCATCTGCACAAAATTGTCCAGGGTGAAGCCCCCCTCTGAGGAGGAGAAGGCATAGATCACCATGATGAGGATGGGGGCCACCACGAAAATGGCCATCCACACCTCATAGGGCACGGCGAACCGGGAGAGCTTATTCTTCATCCCCGCTCTCCTCCTCATCCGTCTCCCAGGAGGCGTCCGCCAGCTCCTCATACTCCTCGGAATAGGAGCTGTAGTCGCCGAACTGACCGGAATATTCGCTCTTTTTCATGATATGGAACCCGTCCGGGTCGATCTTCACGCCGATGCGGGCCCCCACCGGGGAGTGGTCCGTGGTTTGGATCAGCCACTTGAAGCCCCGGAAGTCCACGATGATATCGTACTGCATCCCCTTGAAGGTGACGTTGGTGACGGTGCCCACCAGCTGACCCTGGTCAGCGGGGACGATCTGCACATCTTCCGGGCGGATGACCACGTCCACAGCCTCGTTTTTCTCAAAGCCCTCGTCCACGCAGGGGAACTCCTTGCCGTACATTTTCACCACGTTGTCGCGGACCATGGTGCCGTTGAGAATGTTGCTCTCGCCGATAAAGTCCGCCACAAAGGCGTTTTTCGGCTCGTTATAGATGTCCTCGGGGGTGCCGATCTGCTGGATGCGGCCCTTGTCCATCACCACCACGGTGTCGGACATGGTCAGGGCCTCCTCCTGGTCGTGGGTCACATAGATGAAGGTAATGCCCATCTGCTGCTGGATACGCTTCAGCTCGATCTGCATATCCTTCCGCAGGCGCAGGTCCAGCGCGCCCAGGGGCTCGTCCAGCAGCAGGACCTTGGGCCGGTTCACCAGCGCCCGGGCAATGGCCACCCGCTGCTGCTGGCCGCCGGACAGCTGGGTGATTTTCCGGTGCTCAAAGCCCTTCAGACTCACCACGCCCAGCATTTCCGTCACGCGCTCCTCGATTTCCTCGGCAGGCACCTTGGCGATCCGCAAGCCAAAGGCGATGTTCTCAAACACGTCCAGATGAGGGAACAGCGCATACTTCTGGAACACCGTGTTGATCTGCCGCTTATGCGGCGGGACATCATTAATCCTCACACCGTCAAAGGTGACGTCTCCCGACGTGGGCGTCGTGAAACCGCCGATGATCCTCAGCGTTGTGGTCTTTCCACAGCCGCTGGGGCCCAGAAGTGTGAGGAATTCGGAATCGTTGATATACAGATTGATATGATCGAGAACCAGCTCGTCGTCAAACGCCATGCAGAGGTCCCGCAGGCGAATCAACTCTTTGGACATTTATCCTCCCCCGTTCGTAAAATATTTTTGACTTACCTCTTTTCTCTGTTCAAAGGGAGGCCTTGCGGATAGGCCTGATATCTCTCGTTGAAATTTGGCAGATACAATATATAAAAATTAAAGACAAATGTCAATCATTATTTTTTCGAATATCCCCGCTTTCTGGTCTTATCCGGAAAGAACCGCAAAAGGCCCCGGCTTTGGCCGGGGCCTTTTGCGGTTAATCCTTCCAGAAGGTCAGGTTTTTGGAGGCGTCCTGCACCTCCTGCGGCACGGTGATCTCCTGAATATCGTTATAGCCAACGATCTCCAGTCCGATGGCACAGCGGCTGATGGTGCCGTCCTCCTGATTTTTCTGCACGATCTGCTGCATGAGCTGCGTCGCGTCTATCTCATACTTTACCGGTAGGCGGGAGAAAAGCCCTATCCAGACCCGGACAGGGACCTCCGCCGCTGTTTCCTCCGGGGTATCCGAGGTCCCAAACAGAGATTTCAGGCGATCCCAAAGGCCGGTGGTGCTGTTTTTCAGTATTCCCTGTGCGATATGCGGCGGTAGCGTTCCCTCAACGCACAGAGCCAACTGACCCTGGACCCAATTCATCCCCACGACCCGGAAGTCGATATTGCTCTGTGTGCTGAGCTGCGTGATCTCCCGGATGTCCAGAGACTGGACATTTGCGCGGAAAAGCTCAGCGGACAGGGTGGCCCGGTACCACTTCATGTCCTCTTTATCCGCCATGCCCACATACACCTTTTCCGAATCGCCCTCGGGGACCGCATAGACGTGATACAGGTTCGCTTCCTCCGGTCCGAATCCGCTCATGGTCAGGTCCATTTCCATAGCCACCGGGTCGCTCATGACCATGGAGATATCACCGCTTATCCTGGCGGATGAGGTGGTGGCCAGGGAACTGGCGTCAATATCCATGTAATACATGTAGTGGATGCTGGTGGCCTGCTCCAGCCGTTCCTGCATCCGGGGGACCATATCCGCCGCCGATTTCACCAGCACAAGGCCCGCCGCGCCGACGATCACCACCAGCACCAGCAGAACCACCAATATCCGTTTCCAAACACGCTTTTTCATCGCACTCCCTCTTTCCTCACGGCTGGTCCTTCTGATCTCGCCAAAAAATGACAATTACACTATACGGACAGCGGGAGCAAATGTCAATTCCTCTTTTACGCGGCAGCTTTGCTCCCGTGGCGATTCCCGAAAATGCGTGACCTGGCAGGGGCCGCTCACACAAAGACGTATTTTTCCAGCCGGTCCATGGCCTCCCGCACCAGGGCATGGGGCAGGGCGGCGTTGATGCGGATGCAGTCGCCGTCGCCGAAGGCTTCGCCGCTCTGCCAGATCACGCCGTGCTCCACACCCCGGCGGCGCAGCTGGTCCGGGGTGATGCCGTGGTCCCGGCACCAGGCCCCGCAGTTGACGAACAGCATATACGTCCCCTGAGGCAGCATCATGGAAACGCCGGGGAACCGGCTTTCCATAAAGTCCCGGATGTACCGCAGGTTCTTGTCCAGCACGGCGCACAGCTGGTCCACCCATTCCATGCCCGCGTGGCTGTAGGCCCCCGTCAGGGCATGCATGGACAGCACGTTGCAGCTGTTATACCCGGACAGGTCCCCCTGCCGCCGGACCCGGCTGCGCAGCCGGTCGTCGTAGATAATGTGGTACGACCCGATGAGCCCCGCCAGGCTGAAGGTCTTGGTGGGGGCATAAAAGGCCGCGGTGCGGCTGCGGGCGTCGGCGGACACGGACTGGGTGGGAATGTGGGTGTGTCCCGGCATGATCAGGTCCGACCAGATTTCGTCGGAGATGACGGTGCAGTCGTTGGCGGCGTACACCTCCATGGCCTGCTCCAGCTCCCATCGCTCCCACACCCGGCCGCAGGGATTGTGGGGGGAGCACAGGATGGCCAGGTGGATGTCGTGCTCCTTCAGCTGCCGGTCCATGTCCGCATAGTCCATGCGCCACACGCCCGCCTCATCCCGCTTCAGCGGCGTGTGGACAATGGGCCGCCCCAGCCGCTCCAGGGTGTGGGTAAAGCCCACATAGGTGGGGCTGTGGACCAGGATAGGCTCCCCGGGGCAGGTCAGCGCCTGCACCACGGAGCTGACGCCGCCCAGGACCCCGTTTTCATACCCGATGTGCCGCCGCTCCAGGCCGGATACCCCGTGCCGCGCCTGCTGCCAGCGGAGGATGCTGTCATAGTAGGCGTCCGTCAGCCGGTAGTAGCCGAAATTGGGGTGGCTGAGCCGGGCCTGGATGGCCTCCAGCACCGGCGGCGCGGTGGGAAAGCTCATATCCGCCACCCACATAGGGATCCGGGAAAAGCCCGTCTTGGGCTCCACTCCGGCATAGGGGATCACGTCCAGGGCCAGGGCATCCCGTCCCCGCCGGTCCAGAATGGTTTCAAAATCATACTGCATGGTCATCCTCCGTTCTTTATGTCCGGCAGGCGGAACACCCGCCGGGTATTTTCCAGCACAGCCGCCTCCACCGTCTCCGGCGGCAGCCGCTTAAGCCGTGCGATCTCCTCAATGATCCGGGGCAGCAGCAGGGAGGAGTTGCGCACCCTGCCCAGAGATTTTCTGCTGCCCTCCCAGGGAATGTCCGGCAGCACATAGGGACTGTCGGTCTCCACCAGCAGCCGCTCCAGCGGCGCCCGGGCCACTGTCTCCCGCAGGGGGGCCGACTCCCGCCGCAGCAGCGCACCGCCGATGCCCAGACACAGGCCCAGGTCCAGGTACTGCCGGGCCGTTTCCCAGCCGCCCTGGAAGCAGTGCACCACCCCGCCGGGGAGCCACCGCCGCCTGCGGCGCAGCATGGGCAGGGCGTCCCGGTCCGCCATGCGGATATGCAGCACCAGCGGCAGCCCTGTCCGCCGGGCCAGGTCCAGCTGATACCGGAACCACAGCAGCTGGACCAGCCGGTGGTGCCGGGGCCGGTGATAGTCCAGTCCCGTCTCTCCGATGGCTGCCACACCGGGGCCCCGGGCCCAGGTGGCCAGCTGCTTTCGCTGCCGCCAGGGAACCTGGGCCGTCCGGGTGGGATGAACGCCCACCGCCAGGCGGAAAAAGTCCGGATGCTGCCGGTACAGGGCGGCGGTCAGCCGGTTGGAGTCAAAGTCGATGGCGGGCTCGATGCACAGGGCGACACCGCTCTCCCGCAGCCGCTTCAGCAATCCGTCCCGGTTTCCCTCCTCCGCCGTCAACTGGCCGGTCAGATACCGGAAGGTGCCGTCGTAGCGCTTATGACTGTAGTGGGCATGGCTTTCGATGATCATCTGAGCCCCTCCTTTGCCTGCCGCAGCACCGTTTCCGCCAGCTGCACCCCGCCTACCCGGTAGCCTGCGGCGGCGTATACGGCATGGAGGGGACCGTCCGTCACCAGCACCAGGGGCAGGCACCCCGGCTCCAGGAAAACGCTGCGGGCCAGGGCGTTGGGCCTGCCGCCCAGCAGCACCCGGCACCGGGGCAGGACCCGGCAGACCTCCGCCAGAAGCGGGTCCGCCCGGTCCCGGAGGTCCGGCACCAGAAGGACAATATCCATTCCGGCAAGAGCCGCTGCCCGATCCCGCAGCTCTCCCAGCAGATGCTCCGTGGGCTCCCGGCCCACCTCCAGCCAGGCCAGCAGCGCCGGGGTCCGGGTCAGCTCCCGGCCGGTCAGCTCCCGGCCATCCGGGGAGCGGACGGTGAAGTCCGGCAGGGGACAGGAGACGGTCATCTCCTCCGGGAAAACCGGCACTTTTTCCAGGGGAATCCGCCGTTTTTCTCCATTATCCAGGGAAAAACAGACGGTGCGGGCGTGTATATCCCCACAGGGCAGGCGGCTATCGGTGATAACGGTATAACGTCCGGGCAGCAGGTCCACGGTCATCTGCCCGTTTTTCCAGGAATAGGACGACAGGTCCAGGGCCTGTTCATCCTCCTGCTTTGTCAGGCCAAAATCCGTGCCGAATGCCATGGGATTTTCCAGAATCAGGAAGCTGCCCCGGGCCAGACCCGTTGCGGCGGAACGGAATTGACCGTTCTGCCAGAACTGGGGCTCCCGGTCCGCCGGGTGCAGCCGGGCGGGGACGCCCAGGGCCCGGCACAGGGCCGCGAACAGCGCATCCCGGGATAGGGGGGACCCGGCCCTTGACGCCAGAGCTGCCGCCGGAAGGGTGGTCAGCTGAGGGGATTCCTCCTGGGGGAAAAAGTGAATATTTTCCGTAAGCCAGGCGTATAAAGCCTGGGGATCACGGCGGAAATGTTCCTTTTGTGAGTCCGTCAGGGCACGCAGCAGCTGCCGCCTCTGGGGCCGCAGGGGCTCGTTATCTATCCGGGGACAGGCCACATACCGGAAATACACGTCCTCCGGCAGCTCCGGGCAGGGGCCGGGCACGGACAATGACTCTGCCAGCACCTCCGGGGTCACATCCTGAAGATCCTTGGGGGAGAGAGCTGCCAAAAGGGCCTGCTTATGGGGCAGGGAAAAGGAAGAATTTTCCAGAAACTCTGCCAGATTTTCCCGGTTGGCGGGAGCCTGAAGCAGGAGTTTTCCTCCGGGAAGGCCCGCTGCCATAGCTTCCGCGTCCTGCTCCATATGAGCGATACGGCGTTTGCGGACGTCGATTGCGGCGGAAAGCCGCTTTTTTTCTTGGGACAACACCGGGACAGGGGGTGTTTTGTCCCGGGACAACATAGGGACAGGGCCGGGACAGACCGAGATGTCCCGGCTGATTTCCGACTTCTCCGACTCCGGCAGAGTCAGGGTGACGGTTTCTGCGTCACCGGAAATAATTTCCTGTGCAGACCATTCACCGCAAACTGCCCGGACCCGGAGACTGCCCCGCCCACAGGTGAGCCGGGCGAGTCCCTGCCGGTCCGCCGGGACCCGGGCAGCGGGGAACCATTGGCAGGCGTTGAGAATTTCAAAGAAAACCGCCGCCCCCGGCAGAGGGGCTCCGGCCCGGTCCGTTACCCGGACGGTGAGGGTCCGCACCGGGGCATAGCGGCGGGTCTGATTCAGCAGAGTCACCATGCCGCTTCTGGAAATAATTTCCTCCCCCACGGGGTCTCCGAAGCACCGGGTATGCAGCAGCAGGGCCCGGGCTGCCGCCGCTGTGAACCAGCCCCGGTCCAGAGTCTCCTCCGGCTCGCAGGCTCCCAGAAAATGCCAGCTGCCATCCACCCAGACCTCCACCCAGGCGTGGTTGTCGTCGCAGTGGGCCCAGCGGGGGGTGTAGATCTGCCGGGCGGGGATGCCCACGGCCCGGTAGGCGTTGACGGCAAAGGTGGACTCCTCGCCGCAGCGGCCAAAGCCGCAGCGCCAGGCGGCGGCTGCGGAAATCGTGCGGTCATCCGTCAGCCGGTATGTTACCTGGCTGGCGTTCCAATAATTCACCCGGACGGCGGCCTGATATTCCGGCAAACCGGCCAGGAGGGGGGACAGCTCATCATACATAGCCCGGCGGCAGTCGGACAGCTCCTCCTCATTGACCCGGGGATGGAGCACATAGTTCAGGAAAATGTCCTCCGGCAGGTGGGCGGCATAGGGGGAGGTCCGGCGCAGCATGACCCCGTGCCGTGCCAGACTGCGGAACAGGGCGGGGGGCGTATTCAGCCAGTCGCTGAGGGGGCTGGCGGCATAGCACCAGACCAGGGCCTGGGCATCGTCGGGGTCCAGACCCTCCAGCGCCGTCCGGATGGCCGGGGCCGCGCAGGCGGCAGGGCCGGTCAGCAGCGAATTAAAGCGCCGCCGGGCGGCGGCATACGTTTCGGGGGACAGCAGCATAGGGGCCTCCTTTTTTACTCGATCCACTCCACGCGGCAGGCCTCGGCCAGCATTTCACGGGAAGCCTCCCGGTTTTCCACATAGGTGCCGGGGCTTGCCTCGTAGTCGGCGGTAATGCTCTCCAGGTCCTCCTCGATCAGGCGGGCATACGCGTCAGAAACCGTCAGTTTTTTGCCCCGGACCCGGGTGATCTCGTCCCGGGCGTCGGGCCACTCGGTGGTATCCGGGCCGCTCTCCAGAATCGTCTGGTTCCGGCTCAGAGAGACGATGAGCCAGGCGGAATAGCGGGACGGCGCGGGACCCGGCTCCAGGGGAGCGGAGCGCTCCAGCCGCACCGCATATCCCACGGAGGGATGCTTTTCCCGGAAGGCCCGCACCAGCTGGCACACCTCCTGGAAGATGCGGTTTTCGTTCTGCTTGACCTCCGCCGAATCCACGGCGCTTTCGTGAGATCTTCTGAACAGGCCGAAGCCCTTGAGCTGCTTTTCCATGAGCGATTTTCCTTTCTTCTTATTATTATATAGATGCTTCGTGCAGACCGTGGACAATGGCGGCGCACCGGGCAAATTCCTCCGGATCGGTCTGCCAGACCTCGTACTCGGACAGGGTGGGCAGGCCCATGGACACGGTGGACTTGCGGTAGGTCATGCCGCTGTCCAGCGGGGCGCGGCGGCCGGTGGTGTGGAAGGTGCGGATGCCGGTCTCGTGGTGAATCTGTTGGATGTTCCACCATTTCACGCCGCAGCCGGCCATGATGTGAATGCGTCCGGCGGCCTGACGGCGGAGCCGGGCCAGCAGAGGAATGCCTGCGGCGGCGTCCGGGGCCTGGCCGGAGGTCAGCACCGTCCGGCAGCCCAGGGAAACGGCGTCCTCCAGGGTCCGGAAGGGGTCCCGGGACATGTCGAAGGCCCGGTGAAGGGTCACCTCCATGTCCCCGGCACAGTCCATCATCCGGCGCATTTTCTCCATATCCAGGGCGCCGTCCGGGGTCAGGGCTCCGATGACCACGCCGTTGACGCCCAGGCGGCGGAACAGGTCGATCTCCCGGCACATCTGGTCCATCTCGGCATCGGTATACAGAAAGTCGCCGAAGCGGGGGCGGATGAGAACGTTCACCGGGACGGGGCAGTCCCGCAGGACCTGCTCAAGCATGGCCGGAGAGGGGGTGACGCCGCCGATGACCAGCTGGCCGCAGAGCTCCAGACGGTCTGCGCCGCCCCGGCAGGCGGCCAGAGCGGAGGCATAGGAATCCACGCAGCCTTCAATCAAGGGGGCGCAGGGAGTGGGGGTTGTCATGTGGGTTGTCCTCCTTTGGGGGGAGATTGGGGGCGGGGATCAGGCATTTTCCAGCTCCCGGGCCAGGTAATAGAGGGTGGACACGGCGGTCCCGGTGGCGCCGGGGGTCTGGTGCTGCCAGGTGATGCCGGTGTTGTTGTCCGCCGTGCCGGCGATATCCAGGTGGAGCCAGGGAAGCCCCTGGGTGAAGTGCTTCAGGAAAAGCCCGGCGGTGATGGCGCCGCAGCCGTCCTTGCTGGTGTTGCGGACGTCGGCATAGTCGCTGCGGATCAGGTCCTCGTACTCCGGGAAGTCCGGCATGCGCCAGAACCGCTCGCCGGAGTGCCCGGCGGCCCGGGTCAGGCAGCCGTACCAGCCGTCGTCGGAGGCCATGACGCCGGTGGTCACATAGCCCAGCATGGCGTACACGGCTCCCGTGAGGGTGGCGATATCCACCAGGTGGGTGCAGCCCTCCCGGCGGATGGCCCAGGTGAGGCCGTCAGCCAGGATCAGGCGGCCCTCGGCATCGGCGTTGAGGATCTCCACGGTCTGACCGGAAAAGAGGGTGATCCGGTCCCCGGGGAGCATGCTGGTGGGGGAGATGCGGTTTTCACAGGTGGGGATCACCGCCGTGACGTTGACCCGGACTCCGTGCCGGGCCAGAGCGTGCAGGGCGGCGGCAGCCGCCGCGCCCCCGGCCATGTCGCCCTTGATGCCCGCCATGGAGGAGGCGGATTTCAGACAATAGCCGCCGCTGTCCACGGTGACGCCCTTGCCCACGAAGCCTACCCGCCGGGAGTCCTCCGGCGCACCGGTGTACCGCAGCACCACCAGGGCCGGGGGGTGGCCGCTGCTGCCGCCTACGGTCAGCAGGCCCCGGAGGCCCAGGTCCTCCAGCTGCTGCCGGTCGTAGACAGCGGTTTCGATGGGCAGACCCTGGGCCAGGGCCGTCAGCCGGGCGGCGAAATCCATCGGCGTCAGCAGGTTGGCGGGGAGGTTTACATAATTGCGGACGGCCATAATGTCCTCCGCTAGCTGCCAGGCGGCGGTGAGCTGGGGCAGGGTGAAGCCGCTGCCGGAGGCATAGCAGGTCAGGGCGGGGCAGCGGACGTCCGTCAGGCAGTCGGCCTTGCGGTGGGAGCCGCCCAGGATGCCCTCCAGGGCGGCGTTGAGGCCCGGCTGGCCCAGCCGGGCGGCAGGGGACAGGTCAAAGACGCAGCTGTCCGGCTCCAGGTCCAGGACGGTCTTGACGGCCTTGCCGTAGCACTCCTTGCAGGCCAGCACCGTCCAGTCCGGGCCGCGGCCCACGGTAATGTCCGCCGTGCCGTCGGGGTGCAGGTAATAGCGGGTCCGGAGATAGTCGTCGTCCGTCAGCCGGACCCGGGCGGAGACGGGCTGGTTTTCGTACAGGGCGATCATGCTTCTTCCTCCTCCGCCTCCGCAGGCGCTTCCCAGGGAACCATGGTGGCCACGCACCGGTTGATGGTGACGCCCTGCTGGTAGAATTTGGCCTCGTAGTCCGTCATGACCCCCACGGGGCCGCCGGCGTGAAGGTCCCGGGTGACCTGGGACAGCCGGAAGCCGAACCGGGGGATCTCCTCCAGGGACCACTCGAACAGATTGTCGTTGTCGCTTTTGAAGTGGATCTCGCCGCCCAGGGGCAGCACCCGGCGGTATAATTGCAGGAAATTGCCGTGGGTCAGGCGGCGCTTTTTCTGGTTGCTTCTGGGCCAGGGGTCGCAGAAATTGATGTAGATGCGGTCCACCTCGCCGGGGGCGAAAAACTCCGGCAGGCAGGCGGCATCGCCGTCCACGAAAAATACATTGTGCAGACCTGCCGCCTGGGCCCGCTCCATGGCCACCACCATGGCGTCGGGGACCTTTTCCACGGCGATCAGCAGTACGTCCGGCTCGGCGGCGGCGGTCTCCGCCGTGAAGCGGCCCTTGCCGCAGCCCAGCTCCACCCGCAGCTCCCGGGCATCGGGCAGCAGCTCCCGCCAGCGGCCCCGCAGAGCACGGGGATCCGCCACCAGCAGGGACGAGCAGGCCTCCATCCGGGGCAGCAGGTTTTTTTTCTTTCTCATGCGCATAGCGTTCTTCCTCCCACGCGGCCCGGGGCCGCAAATAAAAATCCATTCTTATAATATACCACAAGATAGCCGGTTCTGTAAACGAAAAAAATGCTCTATTTGGTGCCGGGGACGGTTTTGTGACCGGATTATGAACATGTCATATTGAAAAATGCGCAAAGAATTTTCATTTCTTTTGTGGAATATCCTGAAAAAGAGAAAGGCGGTCAACAAGGGCTTGATAATTTTTAGACGAGGGACTATAATACAGACTGTATGAAGATCATACACAAGATGGGACCGCTGTGGGCGGCATCTCACCGTGGGCCCGCCGGTCCGGTGGACAGGCGGGTGATCGAAGCAAGGAGGAACTATCATGACGAACGTTCTGTTGGAAAAGAAGGGCCACATCGCCGTTGCCACCATCAACCGGCCCAAGGCCCTCAATGCCCTGAATTCCCAGGTGCTGGAGGATATCGACCAGCTGGTGGAGCAGGTGAAGGCGGACGACGAGATCCGCGCCCTGGTCATCACCGGCAGCGGCGAGAAGGCCTTTGTGGCCGGCGCCGACATCGGCGAGATGAGCACCCTGACCAAGGCGGAGGGCGAGGCCTTCGGCAAGAAGGGCAACGACGTGTTCCGCAAGCTGGAGACGCTGCCGGTCCCCACCATCGCCGCAGTCAACGGCTTTGCCCTGGGCGGCGGCTGTGAGCTGTCCATGAGCTGCGACATCCGCATCTGCGCCGACACCGCCGTGTTCGGTCAGCCGGAGGCGGGCTTGGGCATTACCCCGGGCTTCGGCGGCACCCAGCGTCTGGCCCGCCTGGTGGGCCTGGGCATGGCCAAGCAGCTGATCTATACCGCGAAGAATATCAAGGCCGACGAGGCTCTGCGTATCGGCCTGGTGAACGCCGTGTATCCCCTGGCGGAGCTGATGCCCGCCGCCGAGAAGCTGGCCGAGACCATCGCCAAGAACGCCCCCATCGCCGTCCGCGCCTGCAAAAAGGCCATCAACGACGGCATGCAGGTGGATATCGACCGGGCTGTGACCATCGAGGAGGGCCTGTTCGGCAGCTGCTTCGAGACTGCCGACCAGAAGGAGGGCATGGGCGCTTTCCTGGAAAAGCGCAAGCACGAGCCCTATCAGAACAAGTAACTCCCGGCAAATCCCTATTTCGTTAATTAACAGGTCCCCTGCCGGGCCTGATGATTAAAACGGCTACTTAAATATAAATTTATTTAGGAGGAACTATCATGAAAGTCGCAATCTTTGGTGCAGGTACTATGGGCAGCGGTATCGCTCAGGTCTTTGCCGCAAAGGGTCACACCGCTCTGATGTATGCTTCCAGCGTCGCCAGCGCTCAGCGTCATAAGGATAAGCTGGCTGCCTCTCTGAACAAGAAGGTCGCCCGCGGCAAGATGACTCAGGAAGCTGCTGATGACATCATGAGCCGCGTCCTGGTGGAGGAGGTTGAGGCTGCCGCCGATGCCGACCTGGTCATCGAGTGCGTTGCCGAGAATATGGCCACCAAGAAGGAGCTGCTGGGCCGTCTGGACGCTCTGTGCAAGGAAGACGCCATCTTCGCTTCCAACACTTCCTCTCTGTCCATCACCGAGATGGGTCAGGGCCTGAAGCATCAGCTCATCGGTATGCACTTCTTTAACCCCGTGCCCGCCATGAAGCTGGTGGAGGTCATTGCCGGCGGCAACACCCCCGCCGAGCTGGTCGAGAAGATCAAGACCCTGTCCACCGAGATCGGCAAGACCCCCGTTGTGGTCAACGAGGCTCCCGGCTTTGTGGTCAACAAGATCCTGATCCCCTATTGCAACGAGGGCGTTTGCGTTCTGCAGGAGGGCGTTGCCTCTGCGGAAGATATCGATATTGCTATGCAGCTGGGCTGCAACCACCCCATGGGCCCCCTGCACCTGGGCGATCTGATCGGCTGGGACATCGTGCTGAACATCATGGACGTGCTGTATAATGAGACCCACGACAGCAAATATCGCGCAAACGTGCTGATCCGGAAGATGGTTCGTGCCGGCAAGTTGGGCATCAAGTCCGGCGAGGGCTTCTTCAACTACAAAAAGTAAATCTGTAAAGGAGAAAAGAGTATGGATTTCCATCTGACGAAGGAACAGCTGCTCGTTCGCAAGATGTACCGCGAATTCGCAGAGAACGAAGTGAAGCCTCTGGCCGCTGAGATCGACGAAGAAGAGCGTTTCCCCATGGAAACCGTCGAGAAGATGGCAAAGCTGGGCATGATGGGTATTTATTTCCCCAAGGAGTACGGCGGCGCCGGCGGCGACGTCCTGTCCTATGCCATGTGCGTGGAGGAGCTGGCCAAGGTCTGCGGCACCACTGCCGTTATCGTCTCTGCTCATACCTCCCTGTGCGCCGCCCCCATTTTTGAGAACGGCACCGAGGAGCAGAAGAAAAAGTATCTGCCTGACCTGTGCTCCGGCCGCAAGATCGGCGCTTTCGGTCTGACCGAGCCCGGCGCCGGCACCGACGCCCAGGGTCAGCAGACCACCGCCGTCCTGGATGAGTCCGGCGAGAACTACATCCTCAACGGCTCCAAGTGCTTCATCACCAACGGCAACGTGGCGGATACCTTCGTCATCATCGCCGTCACCGGCAAGACCACCGATAAGCGCGGCCGCTCCATGAAGGAGATCTCCGCTTTCATCGTGGAGAAAACCGATAAGGGCTTCTCTCAGGGCAAGCATGAGAAGAAGATGGGCATCCGCGGCAGCTCCACCTGCGACCTGATCTTCGAGGATTGCGTGATCCCCAAGGATCGTATGCTGGGCAAGAAGGGCGAGGGCTTCAAGATCGCCATGAAGACTCTGGACGGCGGCCGTATCGGTATCGCTTCTCAGGCTCTGGGCCTGGGCGAGGGCGCCGTGGAGGAGGCCATCAAGTACACCAAGGAGCGCGTGCAGTTCGGCAAGCGCATCTCCCAGTTCCAGAACACCCAGTTCCAGCTGGCCGATATGCACACCCGTATGCAGGCTGCGCAGTACGTTGTGTACGCCGCCGCTATGAAGAAGCAGAACCACGAGCCCTATTCCATGGACGCCGCCATGGCCAAGCTGTTTGCCGCTGAGGCCGCTTCCGACGTCACCCGCCGCGCCGTGCAGCTGTTCGGCGGCTATGGCTACACCCGTGAGTATCCCGTGGAGCGCATGATGCGCGACGCCAAGATCACCGAGATCTACGAGGGCACTTCCGAGGTCCAGCGCATGGTCATCTCCAGCCACCTGGGCGTTAAGTAATTGAGGAGGTAAAAGGTAAAATGAAAATTCTTGTTACTGTGAAGCAGGTTCCCGATACCTCCGGTAAGGTGGCAGTGAACCCCGACGGCACCCTGGATCGTGCCTCTATGCAGACCATCATCAACCCCGACGACCTGAACGCCGTTGAGGCCGCCCTGGCCCTGAAGGACGAGCTGGGCTGCAAGGTCGTGGCGTTCACCATGGGCCCCCCTCCCGCAGAAGGCATGCTGCGTGAGCTGATGGCCATGGGCGTGGACGAGGGTGTTCTGATCACCGCCCGCGAGTTCGGCGGCTCCGACACCTACGCCACCTCCCAGATCATCGCCGCCGGCATCGATACCTACGGCGTGGAGAAGGATGACATCATCCTGGCCGGCCGTCAGGCCATCGACGGTGATACCGCTCAGGTTGGTCCCCAGATCGCTGAGAAGCTGCATCTGCCCCAGGTGACCTATGCCGGCGAGATCACCAAGGACGGCAATACCCTGACCGTCAAGCGCATGCTGGAGGACGGCTACATGACCGTGAAGGTCAAGACCCCCTGCATGATCACCTGCATCAAGGAGCTGAATCAGCCCCGTTACCTGTCCGTGGGCGGCGCTTTTGAAGCCTATTCCAAGCCCCTGGTCACCATGACCTATGAGACTCTGAAGGATCATCCCCTGATCGACAAGAGCACCATCGGTCTGGCCGGCTCTCCCACCAATATCCTGACCTCCTTTACGCCTCCTCAGAAGGGCGCCGGCATGATGCTCGAGGGCGCCGGTAAGGAGACTACCGACAAGCTGGCAGGCATCCTGGCCGCCAAGCATATCATCTAAGGAAGGAGATAAGAAAATGGCTTTTAATAGTGCTGATACCGCTGCCTTCAAAAACGTTTGGGTTTTCTGCGAGCAGCGCCAGGGCGTGATGATGCCCACTACGTTCGAACTGATCTCCGAGGGCCGGAAGCTGGCTAATGAGCTGGGCGTTGAGCTGTGCGGCATTCTGCTGGGCGACAACGTGGACGGCATCGCCGCTGAGCTGGGCGAGTATGGCGCGGACAAGGTTTATGTGTACAACTCCCCCCTGCTGAAGGATTTCACCACCGACGCCTATACCAAGGTGATCGTGGAGGCCGTTGAGGAGATCAAGCCCGAGGTGCTGCTGTTTGGTGCATCCAACATCGGCCGTGACCTGGCTCCCCGCTGCGCCGCCCGTCTGCACACCGGCCTGTGCGCCGACTGCACTCACCTGGACATCGACATGCCCAACTACAAGGGCTTCCTGAAGGAAGCCTCCACCCTGCCCGAGGAGCGCATCGAGAAGCTGGGCACCGTGATGATCAACCGCGAGCCCCATCCCGTGGATCGCGACCTGAAGATGACCCGTCCCGCTTTCGGCGGTCACCTGATGGCCTCCATCATCTGCCCCCGTTTCCGCCCCGCCATGGCTACCGTCCGTCCCGGCGTTATGAAGAAGCGCCTGTGCAAGAAGGACGTTGAGATTCTGCACCCCGCCTTCGCTCTGGAGGCCTCCGACATCCACACCGAGGTCACCGAGACCGTGAAGGCTGCCAAGAAGCTGGTTGACCTGATCGGCGCCGACTTCATCGTGTCCGTGGGCCGCGGCATCAGCAAGGACGTTGAGGGCGGCATCAAGCTGGCCGAGGAGCTGGCTGAGGTTCTGGGCGGCGTCGTGGGTTCCTCCCGCGCCTGCGTGGACGCCGGCTGGATCTCCGCTGACCACCAGGTCGGCCAGACCGGTAAGACCGTCCATCCCAAGGTCTATGTTGCTCTGGGTATTTCCGGTGCCATCCAGCACAAGGCTGGTATGCAGGATTCCGAGTGCATCATCGCCGTGAACAAGAACGAGTCCGCTCCCATCTTCGAGGTGGCTGACTACGGTATCGTGGGCGACCTGTTCAAGGTCGTGCCCGAGCTGATCGAGTCCATCAAGGCTCAGAAGGCTGCCAAGTAAGGTTCGTTCCTTATTGACACGGAATCCCCCTCCGGTTATACCGGAGGGGGATTTTTTGCGCGAAAAACTGCGGATGAGGTGCTGCGGCAGGGGGGGTCTCCTTCGCAGCGAGTCATGGGACCGGGGGCCATTTGGGTGAGAAGGAAGAAGCGCTGCGGGTGTGGACCGCAGCGCTTCTTCTGCGCACGGAGAGGAGAGGTTCAGCCCACAGAGAAAAGTGTGAATTAATTGTTAATATCAAGTAAAAACCAAAAAATCGACAAATAAAATGTTCCAATTTCGGACATTTTTGTAAAACTGTATAAGACCGCAGGGTTGACTTTCCTGGGGCGGGGGACTACAATACCATACTGTTCAAGGAGTAATTTCAAAGGAAAGGGAGGATGAATCATGGAAAAGATTCTGGCAATCGCCATATTCGTGGTGATGTTCGGCTTCATCATCTGGGACCGCTTTCCCCGTCAGTGGGTGACGCTGATCAGCGGGGCACTGGTTCTGGTGCTGGTGTTCGGCCTGTGCATGCATGACGGCGGGGCCATCTGGGAGACGCTGAACCTGAGCTGCTTTGCCCAGAAGGGGTTCTGGATCGGGTCATCCGAGTCCGGCACGGCATCAACTGGTCCACCATTGTGTTTATTGCCGGCATGATGGTGATGGTAGAGGGCATGGGCCATGCGGGGATCTTCCAATGGCTATGCCTGAAGATCGCGAAGCTGGTGAACTATCGGACGGTGCCGCTGCTGCTCTGCTTCATGGTGATGTCAGCGCTGCTGGCTATGTTCATCGACAGCATTACGGTGATCCTGTTCCTGGCTGCCGTGACGGCGGAGCTGGCCAAGACCCTGTATTTCGACCCGGTGCCTATGATCCTGGCGGAAATCTTCTGCGCCAATCTGGGCGGATCGGCTACCATGTGCGGCGACCCCCCCAACATCATCATCGGCACGTCCCTGGGGCTGAGCTTCTTCGACTTCCTGGGCAACACCGGCGCTATCGCCGGGGTGTGCCTGGTGTTCACGGTGGTGTATTTCTTCCTGTGCTTCCGCAAGCCTCTGGCCGAAAGCGAAAAGAACCGCCCGTCCAATGTGGTGTACCCCAACGCGGCGTCGGCGGTGAAGAACCGGGCGGGCTTCTATGGCTGCGGCGCATCGTTCCTGGTGGTGGTGGTCCTGCTGATTACCCACGCCCAGACGGAGCTGACGGTGGCCACCATCGGCTGCATCGCCGCAGCGCTGATGAGTCTTGTGACGCTGCTGACCAGCGGAAGAAAGGCTGCCGCGGGGCTGTTTGCCCGGGTGGACTATAAGACGCTGCTGTTTTTCACGGGGCTGTTCGTGGTGGTGGCCGGGCTGGAGCGTACCGGCTGCCTGGGCGTGTTGGCGGACGGCATCGCCAGGCTCAGCGGCGGCAAGGCCGTTGTGATGGTGGCCATCATCCTGTGGGTGTCCGCTGTGGCCAGCGCCTTTGTGGACAATATCCCCTTTGCGGCTACCATGGTGCCGGTGATCCAGGCTATGGCCCAGACCCAAGGCGTTGACTTGCATGTTCTGGCGTGGGCCCTGTCTATGGGCACGGATCTGGGCGGCAGCGCAACGCCCATCGGAGCCTCCGCCAATGTGGTGGGGACGTCGGTGGCCGCCAAGAACGGGCACCCCGTGACCTGGGGCAAGTATTGCCGGTACTGTGCGCCGGCTACCATCATGGTAATGGCGGTGTCTATGGTGTGCATCGTGGTGCGGTACATGTAAACAGGCAAAAAAAAGAGGACCTGAAAAAGGTCCTCTTTTTTTGCCGTAATTGCTTATTTATCCTTGGAAAAGATTTTGAAAATGTCGTCGTAGGCGCGGTCGATGTTTTCCCGGGCGGTGCTGGCCTCCCGGTCCACGGCGTCATTGAGCTGCTGGGCCTGCTGAGACATCGCCGGCTGCTGGGGCGCGGTCTGCGTCTGCTGTACGGGCTGGGCAGACTGCACGGGCTGAGCCGGTTGGGCGGGCTGCTCCGCCTGGGGCTTGTTCTCGGCGAAGCCGGTGGCGATGACGGTGACGCGGATCTCGTCCTCCAGGGACTCGTCAAAGGTGGCGCCGAAGATGGTGACGGCGTCGGGATGAACGGCGTCCTGGACCAGGCTGGCGGCCTGCTCCACCTCCTCCAGGCCGATGTCCATGGAGCCGGTGACGTTGATCAGGACGCCGTGGGCGCCGTTGATGGACGTCTCCAGCAGAGGACTGGAAATAGCCATCTTGGCGGCCTCCTCGGCCTTGCCCTTGCCGGCAGCACGGCCCACGCCCATGTGGGCCAGGCCCGCGTCCTTCATCACCGTGGTGACGTCGGCAAAGTCCAGATTGATGAAGCCGGTGTCGCGGATCAGGTCGGAAATGGACTGCACCGCCTGGCGCAGCACGTCATCGGCGATCTCAAAGGCATTGGCAAAGGTGATCTTCTGATCGGTGGCGTATTTCAGGCGCTCGTTGGGGATGATGACCAGAGAATCCACCCGGCTGCGCAGCTCCTCGACGCCCTTTTCCGCCTGCATCATCCGGCGGCGTCCCTCGAAGGAGAAGGGCTTGGTGACTACGCCTACCGTCAGTACGCCCAGTTCACGGGCGATTTCCGCCACCACAGGGGCAGCGCCGGTGCCGGTGCCGCCGCCCATACCGGCGGTGATGAACACCATATCGGTGCCCTCCAGGGCCTTGGTCAGCTGGTTGCGGCTCTCCTCGGCGGCCTTCTGGCCCACCTCGGGGTTGGAGCCGGCACCCTTGCCGTGGGTCAGCTTCTCGCCGATCTGAATTTTATAAGTAGCGCTGGACGCATTGAGCACCTGCTTGTCCGTGTTGACGGCCACGAAGTCCACGCCCTTGGTGCCGGTGCGCACCATGCGGTTGACCACATTGTTGCCGCCGCCGCCGACGCCGACGACCTTGATATTGACCACATTTTCGGGGCCGGTTTCCATTTCAAATGCCATGACGGTTCCTCCTGCCAGTATATATCGAAAGATGATCGTATGCAATATAACGTGCTTTTTCTATTGTATAACGGATTCAGTGACCCGTCAAGGGGCGGGGGATGATTTCCCGGAAAAAGTTGCGGTTTAGCCGGGAATGAACCGGGCCTTGCCGTCCTTGTCCCACTGAATGGTGCCCTGGTCGCTGCCGTCCAGACGGCCGATCACCGCCGCCAGGTAGTTCAGGCGGTAATCAAAGTCGTCGTCCTTTTTCAGGACCACGTCGAAGCGGTCCAGATAGCGCAGGGTGATGCGGCTGGGGTCCTCCAGGTCGATGGACTGGACGCTGCCGGCCATGTCCTTGCTCAGCAGCTGCTGCCACAGCTGCCGGAGTGTGTCCCATTTGTCGGTGTTATCCGGCACAGCCAGCTGGTTCAGCTGGGGGGATGTCAGGGCCAGGCCCGTGACCAGGGGGTAGGACTCCCCCTGGCCGGGCTGGAGCTTGTCGATGAGCTTGCCGCTGCCGTTGAGAAGCCACACCGCGCCATCCTGCTCCAGGGCCAGAGGGTGGGCGCACTCGGTGATCTCAATATGCAGGGCGTTGGGCAGCTGGCGGCGGATGCGGACGGACTCCACATAGGGCAGCTGCTCGGTAATGGATGCGGCGGCCTGGTGCTTGTTCAGCAGGAACAGGTTCCCGCCCTGGCGGATGCCGCTGGCCTGAAGCACCTGCTGCTGGGAATAGCGGGAGGTGCCGGTGACAAAAATCTGCTCCGCCTTGAAAAACAGGGACAGGGCCGCCACAATGGCGCCGCAGATCAGAACAAACGTAAGAAGTCTATAGAGAAACGCAAGGCTGCCCTGCCGCTTCCGGCGGCGGCTGCGTCTGTGCTTGCGGGGTTGGGTCATTGGAAGCTCCTCCCTCTGTGATATCTGTGTGTATGTGGGCCCCCAGGCGGGCCAGGTCGCCGGGCAGGTCGCTGTAGCCCCGGCGGATGTGGTGGAGGTGCTCCACCGTGGTGACGCCGTGGGCCTGGAGCCCGGCAATCACCAGGGCGGCTCCGCCCCGAAGATCCATAGCCCGGACCCGGGCGGCGTGGAGCCGGTCAACGCCGCATACCACCGCCACCCGGCCCTCCAGCCGGATGTCGGCCCCCATGCGCACCAGCTCGGGCACATGGCGGTAACGGCTCTCGAAAATGTTTTCCACGAATACGGTGGTGCCGCTGCTGCGCAGCAGCGACGCCATCAGCACTGCCTGGGCGTCGGTGGGGAAGCCCGGATACGGTGCGGTGCGAATGGGACTGACGGCCCGCAGATGCCCGTCGGAGGTCAGTCGGATGCCGTCGTCCCGGCAGACCAGACCGCAGCTGGCCTGGCGCAGCACGCCGGTAACGGTGGACAGGTGGCGGTAGTCCACGTCCCGGAGGAAAATGTCTCCGCCGGAGGCGGCTGCCGCCGCCAGATATGTAGCCGCCGCGATGCGGTCCCCAAGAATGCGGTGGCAGCAGCCATGGAGCGGCTCCTCCGCGCCTTCGATGACCACGGTGGAGGTGCCTGCGCCGTGAACGCTGGCCCCCAGCTTTTGCAGAAAGGCCTGCAGGTCCACGATCTCCGGTTCCCGGGCAGCGTTGGAAACGGTGGTGACGCCCTTGGCACCGATGGCGGCCAGCATGGCGTTTTCCGTGGCCCCCACGCTGGGGATGCTCAGAACGATCTCGGCCCCGGCGAGGCCGGAGGCGGTGCAGTCCAGGCGGCCGCCCTCCTCCCGGATACAGGCACCCAGGGTCCGCAGGGCGGACAGGTGCAGGTCGATGGGCCGGGCCCCGATGGCGCAGCCGCCGGGGTACGACAGCTCCGCCTGACCGCAGCGGGCCAGAATGGCCCCCAGAAACACCACAGACGAGCGCATGCGGCGCATAAGCCGGTCCGGAATGTCCCAGCGGGTCAGCGTGGAGGAATCCACCTCCAGGTCCGGGCCGTTCCAGCGAACGGCGCAGCCCAGGTGCCGCAGGATGTCAATGGACGTGTCCACGTCCTCCAGATGGGGACAGCGCTGCAAAACGCAGACGTCCCCGCTGAGAATACACGCTGCCAGAATGGGCAGCACGCTGTTTTTTGCCCCCTGTACCGTCAGGTCGCCGGACAGGCGGCGTCCCCCTTCTATCATCAGGCTCATATGCCCCCGCCTTTCATAGCTTTTTCCCGCTATCCTATGCAGGGGGTGGGGCAGGGGGTTACTTGCGGATGCTCATGACGGTGTCATAGAGACGCTTTGTGGCGTCCCGGATGCCCAGCTCCGCCATGCCGCGGCTCATGTCCGCCTGGCGCTGGGGGTCACGGAGAATGTCCCGGGCCGTCCGGTAAAGCGCTTCGCCGGAGGCCTCCGATTCCAGCAGCACCACGGCTCCGCCGTGCCGCTCCAGAATCCGGGCGTTCTTCTCCTGGTGATTGTTGGTGACGTAAGGGGAGGGGACCAGGATGGCCGGAGTGGCCAGGGCCGTGATCTCGCTGATGGTGGAGGCGCCGGCCCGGCAGATCACCAGGTCTGCCGCCCGCATGACGGGAGCCATGTCATAGATATACTCCCGGACGTCCAGCCCGGGGACATGGTCCAGGCCGTCTGCCCGCAGGCGGGCGGTCATGGCGGGGTAGCCGCTTTTGCCCACGCCGTGGATGTGGTGGAAGGGCATGCCGTCCGCCGCCTCCAGGCGGAAGAAATCCTCCATGTGGGCGTTCATATGGCTGGCGCCCAGGCTGCCCCAGAAGGACACCACCAGAGGCCGGTCATCGGTCAGGCCCAGCTTTTCCCGGGCCTGGGCACGGGTCAGGTCAAAGAAGTCGCCCCGCACCGGGGTGCCGGTGACGACGATCTTGCCGGGGCGGCGATAGTGCCGGCGGCACTCCTCGAAGCCCACCATGATGCGGTCGGCGGAGCCCTCCAGCATTTTGGTGGTGAGGCCCGGGACCATGTTGGACTCGTGGACCGCCGTGGGGATGCCCATGCCGGCGGCGCATTTTACCACCGGATAGCTGGCATAGCCGCCGGTGCCCACCACCAGATCGGGACGGAAATCACGGAGAATGGCCCGGGCACGGCTGCGGGACCTGGCCAGCATGGCCAGGGAGTTCAGGTTGTGCCCCAGGCCGCCGTGGCCCAGGGAGCGCTGAAAGCCGCCCATGGGAATGCCCCGGAAGGGGTAGCCCGCCTTTTCCACCAGGTCGCGCTCCATACCGTCGGGGGTGCCCACAAACAGAAACCGGGCTTTGGGGTCCTGCTGCCGCATGTATCCGGCCAGAGCCAGGGCGGGGTTCACATGGCCCGCCGTTCCGCCGCAGGTAAAAATCACTTTCATTTTGCCGCGCCTCCTATCCGTTCTGCGGCGCAGGCATCTGCCGCGAAACGCTGAGTACGATGCCCATCTCCGCCAGCTGGCACAGCAGGGCCGTGCCGCCGTAGCTGAAGAAGGGGAGGGAAATACCGGTGGTGGGCACCAGGCCCGTGACCACCGCAATGTTCAGAAAGGTTTGCAGACTGGTGAGGGTCATGAAGCCTACCACCAGCAGAGCGCCGAACCGGTCCCGGGCGTGGAGGGCGATCCAGAAGCCCCGGAGGATCAGCAGAGCGAATACCAGCATGACGACGCAGGCACCCACCAGGCCCAGCTCCTCGCAGATCACGGCGAAGATGCAGTCATTGTGCTCCTCGGGCAGGTAGAGGAATTTCTGCCGTCCCTTGCCCAGGCCCACGCCCAGCAGGCCGCCGGAGCCGATGGCGATCTGGCACTGAGCGCTCTGCCAGCCGATGCCTTGATAATAATCCTTATCAAAAGGATTCAGCCAGGAAATAACGCGGTCTGCGCCGTATTCGATGGCCTTATTCAGTACCAGGTACACATACAGCGCACCGGCGGCGCCCACGCCGCCGATGCCCACGGGGATCAGCCAGCCCTTAATGCCGCCCACGATCATCAGCACAAGCCCCGTGCAGACGATGAGGATGGTGCCGGACAGATGAGGCTCCAGCATCATAAGGCCCGCGATAACGCCCAGGATCATCAGATACGGCCAGATGCCCTGACACCAGGTCTGCATTTTCTCGCGTTTTTTGGAGATGGTGGCGGAAAAGTAGGTGACCACGGCGAGCTTGGCGATCTCGGAGGGCTGGAACCGCAGAACGGTGCCCTTGATGCCCAGCCAGCGGGTGGCGCCGTTTTCCGTGATGGCAATGGGATTATGGGGAATGATGACCAGCACCAGCAGCGCCAGAGACGCCCACAGCAGCAGACGGCCCACGCCCCGCAGACGCTGATAGTTCAGCTTGCTGAGAGCGAACAAAACGGCAAGGCCCAGCAGGGCGAAAATGCCCTGGCGGATGAAGTAGTACGCGCCGTTGCCGCCGTTTTCGTAGTAGGCGGAGGGGAAGCTGGCGGACAGCACCATGACCATGCCCATAGCCGTCAGCAGCAGCGTCAGCAGCAGAAACGGCAGGTCCATAGGACCCCGGGCGGCTTCCCGGGACTGCTCCATGGCGTCCTGGCGCCGTTGGGCGCTCCAGGTCCCCACGGGACGTCGTTTGCTTGTGCGCAGGGCCATGGGCTCCCCTCCTTTCCGAAATGCTTTTGGTTATGCGCCGAAGCGATCCATAACGCCCAGATAAGCCAGAACGCAGAACAGGGCGCTGACGGCGGCAAATACCGCCACGATTTTGGTCTCCTTCCAGCCGCACATCTCGAAGTGGTGGTGGAGGGGGGCCATCTTAAAGATCCGCTTGCCGTGGGTGAGCTTGAAATACGTCACCTGGATGATGTCGGACAGCGTCTCGCACAGGTAGACAAAGCCTACCAGCAGTAGGATCAGGGGCATGTCATAGGCGAAGGACAGGGCTGCCACCGCACCGCCCAGGAACAGGGAGCCGGTATCGCCCATGAACACCTTGGCGGGATAGTGGTTATAGCACAGGAAGCCCAGCAGGCCGCCCACCAGAGCGCCGGCAAAAACGCCCAGCTGGCCGAAGCCCTGCCACATGCCGCCCAGCACCGCGAAGAATACGGCCACCGGCACCGTGACGCTGGAGGACAGACCGTCGATGCCGTCGGTAATGTTCACGGCGTTGACGGTGCCGATGATGACGAAGGCGGCGAAGATCATATACACCACCCACGGCAGCACCAGATGGGTGTTGAAGAAGGGAATATACAGGTTGGGGCTCAGCATGCCCTCATACCGCATGAGACACAGGAAGGCAATGGCCGCCGCCAGCTGAAGCAGGAACTTCTGGGGGGCGGTGAGGCCGGTGTTGTGGTGATGCTTCACCTTCTGATAGTCGTCGATATAGCCGATGACGCCGAATACCAGGGCGAATACATAGACATACAGGTGGGTGAAGTTCCCCTCCAGCATGCCCCTCCAGCCCAGGATCAGAATGGCGATGCCGATGCCGATGATGAACATCAGGCCGCCCATGGTGGGAGTGCCCTGTTTGCCCTTGTGCCAGGTGGGGCCAACCTCCTTGATGCTCTGCCCGGCCTTCAGCCGGATCAGGGCGGGGATCAGCAGCTTACCGGCTGCCAGGGTGATCGCCAGGCTTACGACGCCTGCCAGAATAATTTCCATCATGTTCTCTCCTTCCCGTCCCGTGGGGACGTGGTCAGCTTCCGTTTATATATTCCGCAATGATCTGCCTTTCATCCAATGGCAGCAGCTTTCCGTCTGTTTCCTGGGTGGTCTCGTGGCCCTTGCCGCACAGGAGAACGGTATCGCCGCTGCGGGCCAGGGACAGAGCCCGGAAAATGGCTTCCCGGCGGTCCGGCACCACCTGATGGCTGCCGGTGATGCCCGGGAGGATATCCCGGATAATGGCCAGCGGGTCCTCCGTCCGGGGATTATCGGAGGTGAGGATCGTCAGGTCGGCGTATCGGGAGGCCGCCGCGCCCATCAGGGGGCGCTTGCCGGGGTCCCGGCCGCCGCCGCAGCCGAACACCGCAATGAGCCGTCCGGAGGTCATGGACCGGGCGGTTTTCAGGGCGTTTTCCATGGCGTCCGGCGTGTGGGCAAAGTCGATGAACACGCGATAGCCGCGCCCCGGCACCGGTACCGGCTCCATCCGCCCCGGAACAGAGCGGGACTGTCCCAACGCCTTTGCCGCGTCCGCCAGGGAAATGCCCGACAGGCGGGCAATGGACAGGGCCGCCAAGGTGTTGTACACGGTGAACATACCGGGGATGGGAACGGCGGCGGGAACCGTCGACGCGCCCTCCCGGGCGGTGAAGCGGACGCCGGCGGGGGAGAGGACCACGTCCTCGGCCCGCAGGTCGCCGCTGCGGATGCCATAGCCATACACGGGGCAGACGCAGCCCCGGAGAATGCGGGAGGCCCACGGGTCATCCCGGTTCACGGCGGCCTGCCCGCACTGGCGGAACAGTGCAGACTTTGCCTGCGCATAGCGGTCCATGGTGCCGTGAAAGTCCAGGTGGTCCCGGCTGAGATTGGTGAAAGCGGCTATAGTATACGCCAAGCCGCAGACGCGGTCAAGTGCCAATGCGTGGGAGGATACCTCCATCACCGCGTGGGTGCACCCGGAATCGGCCATTTGCCGCAGCAGACGCTGCACCTCCCAGGATTCGGGGGTGGTGCGGCGGGAGGGGAGGACCGTGTCCCCGATGCGGCAGCCGTTGGTGCCCATGAGACCGGTCCGTATGCCCAGGGTCTGGAGCATGCCTGCCGTCAGCCAGGCCACGGAGGTTTTTCCGTTGGTGCCGGTGACGCCGATGAGGTGCAGCTCCCGGTCCGGGTGGCGGAAGAAGTTTCCGGCCATCCGGGCCAGGGCCTGCCGGGTGTCGGGGACAATGACGTAGGGCAGGCCCTCCACCGGATGGGTGGATATGGCGCAGGCTGCGCCCCGCTGCCGGGCCAGAGCCGTATAGTCGTGGCCGTCGGCGGCGGCGCCGTGGATGGCCACAAACGCCTGACCGGGCTGTATCGTGTGGGAATCATAGCCTGCGCCGGTGACGTCCCGGGGCAGGTCCGGCGATGCGTCCCGGATGGGAACGCCTGCCAGCAGGTCCCGCAGATCCACAGAGGGGACTCCTTTCCCTTAGTCTGACATATTGGTATCGCCCAGCTGGACGGTGATCACCGTGCCGGCAGGCACCTGCTGTCCGGCCTCCAGGCTCTGGCTCAGCACCCGGATATTGCCGGAGGTGGTCTGCGTGGCGCCGCTGAACCGCACCAGGAGCCCGGCGTTGGTGGCGGCCACGTTGGCCTCCGCCGCCGTTTTGCCCACCAGCTGGGGAACGGTGTACATGGTGTTGGGCTTTTCGGCCCCGGCATAGAGAATGATCGTGGCCTTGCCGGGGATCACCGCGCCGCCGGCAGGAGTCTGGTCCGTGACGGTGCCGCCGGAGCCTACCACCTTGCAGGTGAAGCCCCGGGCCTCCATACGGCTCCTGGCATCCTCCACGGTGCTGCCGATGACATAGGGAACGGTGGTATCCGCGCCCAGCAGCTCCTCGGCGCTGTAGGTGGGCTCGATGCCCAGATAGGGCAGGATATCCGCCATGATCTTGCTGTTGACAGGGGCCACCATGCTGCCGCCGGACACAGAGGTGCCGGCGCTGCGGCTGGGAGTATCCATGGTCACCAGGATGATGACCTGGGGATCGTCCGCCGGGGCAAAGCTGACAAAGGAGACCACCAGGTCGCCGGTCTGGCCCTTGTCGGCGGTGCCGGTTTTGCCGCCTACGCGGTAGCCCTTCACCTGGCCGTTGCGGCCGGTGCCGTCGGATACGACATATTCCAGACATTCCCGGACATGGGCGCTGGTCTCCTCGCTGATGACCTGGCGCACGGGCGTGTTGTCATGCTGATAGGTGACGTTGCCGTCACTGTCCACGATCTGCTCCACCAGATAGGGGGCGTGCAGATAGCCGCCGTTGACGCAGGCCGCCTGGGCCGCAATCAGGGCCATGGGGGTGACGTTGAAGTTCTGGCCGAAGGCGTAGCAGGCCAGGTCCAGCTGGGTGAAGCTCTCGGGACTGGCGAACACGCCGCTGGCCTCGCCGTCCAGATCCACGCCGGAGCCCTGCATGAGGCCAAAGTCGTTCATATATTCATAGAACTTCTCGTTGCCCAGCTGCAGACCGAAGGTGATAAAAGCGGGGTTGCAGGAATGGGCCGCGGCCTCCTTCAGGGTCTGGGTGCCGTGGGTGCCGGTGCAGTGGATGGTGGCGTCGGACACATGGATGCCGCCGGTGCAGGTATAGGTGGTGTTCATATTGATGAGCCCCTCCTCCATGGCGGCGGACATGGTGAGGATCTTGAAGGTAGAGCCGGGCTCGTAGGTGTCGTTGAGGGTCTTGTTGCGCCACTGCTTCAGCAGCTGATCGGAGGTGTCGGTGAGATTCTTTTTGAACAGGTCGTTCTGGACGGTAAAGGCGTTATTGAGGTCATAGGTGGGGTAGGACATCATCCCCAGAACACCGCCGGTCTTGACGTCCATGACGATGCCGGTGGCGCCGTTCTCCGCGCCGTATTTATCGGCCATTTCACCTACATATTTTTCCAGGTAATACTGGACGTTGGCGTCCAGGGTCAGGACCAGGTCCTGACCGCTCTGGGCGGCGAAATACTGCTCGTATTCATAGGGAAGGGGATTGCCCCGTTCGTCCTTGGCGGTGACCACCAGGCCGGTCTGGCCCTGGAGGTATTTGTCATAGCGGGACTCCAGGCCGTACAGGCCGGTGTTGTCGGTGCCCACAAAGCCCAGAACATGAGAGGCCAGGGAACCGTAGGGGTACACCCGCTTGGATGTTGCAGTCAGGTCCAGCCCCTCAACGTTCAAATCATTGATGAGCTGACGGATCTGGTTTGCCGTATCCTCATCCACTTTTTTGGCCAGAAGTTCATACTGCGAGTCGGTGTTGTTCATGCGCTCCCTGACGTCGTCCTGGGATATGCCCAGGATATCAGCCAGGCTGGCGGCCAGGGAGTCATAGTCCCAAAGAACCGTTGTGTCCTCGGACTGAGGCGTCTCGCCCTTCTTCAGCTGGGCGTTTTCCAGGCGGATCTTCTCCAGCCGCTCTGCCTCATCATCCAGCTGCTTTTTCATGTGGTAGGGGGACATCACAACGTCCTCCGTGGACACGGACACCGCCAGCTGGCTGCCGTTGCGGTCGTAGATGGTGCCCCGGAAGGCGGAGACCACCGTCTGGCGGGTCTGCTGGTCCAGAGCCTTGGTCTGGAGCTCCTTATGCCGGGTGATCTGAAGGTGGTACAGCTGGAAAAACAGGATCACGAACACCAGGATGCCCATCACCAGCATCAGCCAGAAGGTGCGGCTGCGAACGGTGCGGGTGGCCTGCCGGGCGTAGAACTCCGGCGGGCGGCCGGGGGCCTGGGGCTTGCCGGGGGCGGTCTGGGGCCGCTGGGACTGGGATCGGGGGGTTCTCTTTCTGCGACTGAACATGGGTGTCTCCTTCCGCCGGAATGCCAAGGCAAGGAGCAAGAAGTTTCCTTCTCACTCCTTGCGCGTTTTCACTATATGGCGGCGCTCAGCGGAAATATTCCACCACCGCGCCGATGCCGTCCTTGAGCCAGGTCCATGCCTGGGCCAGGGGTCCGGTGCTTTCGGGACGACAGATCTCGGCCATATCCGCACCGCCCAGCTCGATATACTCGATCTGGTCGCTGGTAGGCTTGGTCATGCCGGCCGCCTGGGCGGCGGCCTTTACGGCGGCCTGGTCGAAGGCCTTTTCATATGCCACGCCCAGGGCCACGCGCTCCTCCTGGACCTGCTGGAGCTGGGACTGCTTGGCGGTAAGGTCGTGGCTGGCCTGGGTCAGCTTCACATAGCCCATCATCAGCACCACTACCATCAGGGCCAGAACGGCCACGCCGCCCACCAGAATGGGGGAGGCGTGCTCCCGGGGGCGGGCCGCCGGACGGCGGCGAGGCTCCCGCTGGGGGCGGATATCCCGCTCCGGGCGGCGCAGGGGCTCCTGGGGCTGGCGGACGGCGTTGCCGTCAAGCTGCTCCCAGTTCAGGGTGTTCAGGTCATAAGCCAGGCTGCCGAACACCGGCTCGTTATTCATCCTGTTCTTGTTCTCCGCCATGGTAGGGCAGCTCCTTTCATATGTTGAAATCGTTTCCGAAAACGGGGGAAAAATTTACAGCTTTTCCGCCACGCGCAGCTTGGCGCTGCGGGCGCGGGGGTTATAAGTCAGCTCTGCGGGGCCGCAGACGATGGGCTTGCGGTTCACCAGACGCACCGTGGGCTTCTTGCCGCAGACGCAGACCGGGAAATTCGGGGGGCAGGTGCAGCCGGTGGCCAGCTCCTGGAGGGTTTTCTTGACAATGCGGTCTTCCAGAGAGTGGAAGGTAATGACGGCCAGGCGGCCGCCGGGGGCCAGACGCTGGGCCGCAGCCCGGAGCATGGCGGTGAGCTCGTCCAGCTCGCCGTTGACGGCGATGCGCAGGGCCTGGAAGCTCCGCTTGGCCGGATGCTGCTTTTCCCGCAGAGCCTGGGGCGGCATGGCACTTTTGATGAGCTCCACCAGCTGGCCGGTGGTCTCGATGGGAGCTTCCTCCCGGGCGGTGACGATGCGTCTGGCAATGGCCGGGGCATAGCGCTCCTCGCCGTATTCATAAAGGATGCGGCGCAGCTCCTCATAGGGCCATTCGTTGACCACGGTGCGGGCCGTCAGGCCGGCGGTGCGGTCCATGCGCATGTCCAGGGGAGCGTCGTGCATGTAGGAGAAGCCCCGCTGGGCGTCGTCCAGCTGGGGAGAGGACACGCCCAGGTCGAAGAGCATGCCGTCTACCGCCGGGACGTTCAGCTGGTCCAGCACCTGGGCCACGCAGCTGAAGTTGCTGTGAACCAGGGTGACGCGGTCTATATACGGGGCCAGGCGGCGGCGGGCAGCCTCCAGGGCGGTCTCGTCCCGGTCCAGGCCGATGAGACGGCCTCCGGCCGTCAGACGGCGGACAATCTCCCAGGAGTGACCTGCCCGGCCCAGGGTGCCGTCCAGATAGATGCCGTCCGGCCGGATATTCAGCCCCTCCATACACTCATCCAGCAGCACCGGGCGGTGGCCGAAGGCCACGTCAGCGGCTTCGTTTCGGTCAAATGCCATGGCTCACATCCCCATTTCCTGCATTGCTTTCTCCAGCTGGCCGGATTGGAGGGCTTCGTCCTCCATTTTCTGCCACAGCTGGGCGTTCCAGATCTCGGCCCGGTCAAAGACGCCAATGATGACCACCTCTTTTTCCAGGTTGGCATACTGGCGCAGCTTGGCGGGCAGGAGAATGCGGCCCTGGGCGTCGGGCACGCAGTCGGTCATGTAGGCGTACATCATGCGCAGACCCTTGATCCTGGTAAAGCTCGTGCCCTTGAGGCTGGCGTTGAAGTCGGCCCAGCCCTGGTCGGAGAAAACGGACAGGCAGTGGTCCTGGCCCACGGTGACGTGGAGGGTGCCGCCCAGCTCGTCCCGGAGCTTGGTGGGGATGAACAGCCGGCCCTTGGCATCAATATTGTGCGCATATTGGCCGTTCATGTCCGCATTCCCTCCCTTCGGCACCACTTTGTGGGAAAATCGTGGGACAGAGCCACACCTGTATGGGTTTTGGCACCACTTAGTCCCACATCGAAATCAAAAAAAAGACACCGCCAGATATGTATTTTTATTATATAGCAGGGTATAGGATTTTGCAAGAGGTTTTTTTGACCATATTCTCCGGGAAATTTGTCCAATTTCAGGTGTTTCCAGGAAATTCCTGCACTTTTTGAAACGTTTGTTCTATAACGGCGCAAAAAAATCGCATACCGGCGTGAAAACAGCGGCCGGTATGCGGATATGCGGTAAAAGAAGGATGCGTGCCAGCAAAATGCACAGAAAACGCCGGAAAATTTCGTCAGTCCTCCGAAGCCTGCTTGGTGGGATCGGACTTGAGCTTTTCCTGGCAGACCTGCATCTGCTCGGCGGAGGCGCTGCGGAAGCGGACGCGGGACTCCCGGACCTCGTCCAGGGCGGCCTGGATGGCCTCCTCCGTGCGGCGCAGAGCGTCCTCGGTGTAGGTGTTGGCCACCTGATACAGCTGGCGGCTGCGGTCCTCCGCCTGGTGGATGATCTCGCTGCTGCGGCGCTGGGCCCGCTGAATGGTCTCGCTTTCGGAGACGATGGTCTTGGCGTCCTCCTGGGCCTTTTCCAGCATGCGGCGGGACTCCTCCTGGGCCTGGTCCCGCAGGCGCTTGGCCTCGTCCTGGGCCTGGTCCAGCATACGCTTGACCTCGCGATTGGCCTTGTCCACATACTGCTCCTTGGACTTCATCAGATCCTGCGCCTTGCTGAGCTCTGCGGGGAGCTTGGTGCGGACCTCGTCCAGCAGGTCCAGGGCTTCCTCCCGGTTGATAATGCATTTTTCGGAGCTGAAGGTAGCTCCCCGGGCCTCGTCGATCATGCCGTACAGCATGTCAAGGAGCTTCTGTACGTTTTTATCTTCCATTTATGACCGTCCTTTCCACTGCGCGGCCACCGGGGCCGGCACATATTGTTCCATGGGCTGTCCGTAGCGGAGCATTTCCCGGACCATGGTGCTGCTGAAATGCTGGTAGGCGGGACTGGCCGGCAGGAATACGGTTTCCAGTCCCGGCAGGATGCCCCGGTTGATGCTGGCCATCTGGTACTCCTGGTCGAAATCCGTGGCGTTGCGCAGACCCTTTACCAGAACGCAGGCACCCTTGTCCCGGGCGTACTGCGCCAGCAGGCCGGTGTAATGCTCCGCCGCCACATTGGGCAGGTCCGCCACGGAGCGGCGGATCATCTCCACCCGTTCGTCGGCGGAGAACATAGGCTTTTTGTCGCAGTTGACCAGCACGCAGACGTACACCTGGTCAAAGCACTGGGCGGCCCGGCGGATAATATCCATATGCCCCAGCGTGATGGGGTCGAAGCTGCCGGGATAGATCGCAATTTTCATGGGGGTCATTCCTCGCTTCCCTGACGGTGGTAGACTGTCAGCTTGATCTTACCGTAGCGATACTCCCGGTAAAGGCGGTAGGGGGCCTCCAGGGCGGGCAAAACGGCGTCTGCCGGACTTTCCGCCATTATTATACCATGTTCGCGACAAATGTCAAACCCTGCAATATCCGAAAGAGCCTGCTCCAGCAGACCGGAGGCGTAGGGCGGGTCCAGGAAGATCAGGTCGAACTTTTCGCCGCTGCGCAGATAGGCCAGGGAGTCGCCGCTTCTGACCCGGGCCCGGTCCAAAAGACCGCACAGCTCCAGGTTATCCCGGACCAGCTTCACGGCGTCGGCGCGCTTGTCCACGAACACGGCCTCCGCCGCGCCGCGGCTCAGAGCCTCGATGCCCAGCTGACCGGTGCCGGCGAACAGGTCCAGCACCCGGCGGCCCTCGATGTCGAATTGCAGGATGGAGAACATGCTCTCCTTGACCTTGTCTGTGGTGGGGCGGGTGTCCATGCCCTGGAGCTCCTTGAGACGGCGGCCCCGGGCGGTTCCGGTGATGACTCTCATAGCGTTATCCCTTCGGATCGAAGCACTCGAAGATCACCAGGTTTCCCTGGGCCTCGGCGGCTTCCATCTCCTCTTTCGTTCGGATGGTCCAGTTTACCTCCTGGACATGGTAGAATTTCCGGCACCAGCGCAGACACAGGTTATCCCGGTCGGAGAACCGGTAGGCGATGAAGTCGGGCCTCACGGCCACGTTGGAAAACAGATTCCCCAGAAGCCACATGGTGGCCTTGCCGTGACCGGCGGTCTCACCATGGCGCAGGAACTGCTCAGACAGCTGGCCACGGACGATCTCGGGGCGGTTCTTTTTCAGCCAGATCAGGCAGCGGGGGTCAAAGGACTCGATGCAGTAGTGGACCCGGTAGCGGTCCAGCATGCGGCAGGTGGCTTCGGCCAGAGCGGCGTGGTTGCCCCGCTCGGCCTTCAGCTCGATGATCAGGGGCGTGCGGTCCTGGAACAGCTCCAGCACCTCCTCCAGCAGGGGGATGCGCTCATCGGTGCCCTCCAGACGGTAGGTTTTCAGCTCCTCCGCCGTCAGGTCCTCCACCAGCACGTCGGCGCCGGCGGTGCGCTTGAGGCTGGCATCGTGGATGACAGCCAGGCGGCCGTCCTTCATCAGGTGAACATCCAGCTCTGCGCCGCAGCCGTTTTCAATGGCCCGGCGGAAGGCGGCCATGGAGTTTTCGGGAATGCGGGGCTTGTCGTGATAGCCCCGGTGGGCATAGCGGAACAGCCGCAGCAGGCCCCAGGCGCTGTGGCCCCGGCGGCATTGCAGAAGCAGGGTGAAAAGCTCTCCCAGGATCAAAAAGACCAGCAATACGATCAAAACGGACATTTTGCGTCAATCCTCCATCTCGTCCAGAGCTTCCAGACCGATCTTGGCCTGGGGCTTGCTGTCGCCATGGCGGACGAACAGCATGGTGACGAAGGCCAGAGTCGTGAATACGGCGGCGTAGGGGAAGAGCACATGCATGCCGAAGCGGTCCATCAGCAGACCGGACAGCATAGGCGTGGCCACCTGGGCGGCCATGGAGGCGGTGTAGTAAAAGCCGGTATATTTGCCCACGTCGCCGCCGGAGCACATCTCCACCACCATGGGGAAGGAGTTGACGTTGATGGTGGCCCAGGCGATACCGGCCAGGGCGAACATGGCGTTCATCAGCATGGTGGGGCTTTCGGCGTTGAGGAAGGCGGCCACGGTGAAGGCGGCGGTCAGCATGACCACGCCGGCCAGGATGGTCTTTTTCCGGCCTGCCTTGGAGGCGATGAAGCCCACAGGCAGATAGGAGACAATGGCCGCCGCCTGAGCGATGATCAGCGTCAGGTTATAGTCCTTGTGCAGAATATTGCTGGCGTACACGGAATACTTGGAGGTGACGGCGTTGTAGCCGAAGAACCACAGAACGATGGACAGGAGAAGGAAAATCAGGGACTTTACCTCGTCCACGGACAGCTTGCGGCCGCCTGCGGACTCCTCCTGCTCCTGAGTCTCCTCCTCAATGCCCAGGGCCACGGCCTGCTGCTGCATTTCGTAGGCCCACTCCTTTTCCCGGACGGTGAGCATGAAAATCACCAGCGCCGCCAGCATGATGGCCGCAATGACGGCGAAATAGCCGGTGTAGCTCATCAGGGAGTTGCGGACGGCGGAGGTGGCGAACACCATGCCCAGAGCCAGCACCAGAATGCCGCCGGCAGAGCCCATCAGATTGATGACGGCGTTGGCCTTGGAGCGCAGGGGCTTGAGGGTCACGTCCGGCATCAGGGCCACCGCCGGGGACCGGAACACGGCCATGGACACCAGCACGATCAGCAGCAGAACGATGAAGAATACCAGGGTGGCGGGACTTTTGGCGGTGGCGTCCCAGGCGCAGGCCTGGCGGGCGGGGACCACATAGTTGGTATAGTCGGGGTTGGTGACGGTGCTGCCGTTCTGCTCCACCTGGCTGCGGATCTGGCAGAACTCCTCCTGGGTGAACTTCTGGCTCAGGACGAACTTGTCGCCGCCGGGGGTCAGCAGGGTCTCGCCGGCCTGCTGGTCATAAATCTGCTCCAGGGCGGCGGGGTCATCAATGGCGGAGACATCGGACAGGTGCCGCAGCTGAGCGTTGTCCACAAAGGACAGGGCAATGAGCATCACGGCGGCGATGAGGGTACCCACCACGATGAAGGGGGTGCGGCGGCCCCGCTTGCCCCGGTGCTTGTCGGAAATGGCGCCGAACAGGGGCAGCATGAACAGGGCCAGCACGTTGTCCAGGGCCATAATGACGCCGGACCATGCCTGGCTCATGCCGAATTTGTTGGTGAGGATCAGGGGGATGGTGTTGTCATAGGCCTGCCAGAACGAGCAGATCAGGAAGAAGGCAAAGCCCACGAAAATAGTCCGCTTGTAGTTGAGTTTCATACAGTCTCCTCCAGTTTCCGGTACAGGGTACCGATGTCGGGATACACCCAGGTGGGGTGGATCTGATAGGTGTCGATGTCCGCCATGGTGCCCTCGCCGGACAGGACGAACACGGTGTCGATGCCGGCGTTGACGCCGCAGGCAACGTCGGTGTACAGCCGGTCCCCCAGCAGCACCGTCTGCTCCGGGGAGAAGCCCGTGCGCTCCATAGCCAGCAGGGCCATCTGGGGTCTGGGCTTGCCGATGACCGTAGGCTCCCGGCCGGTGGCGGTGGTGAGCATCCGGCAGACGCTGCCGCAGTCGGGCACGGAGCCGTACCAGGTGGGGCAGACCCAGTCGGGGTTGGTGGCCACGAAGGGAACGCCCCGGTTCAGCAGAATGCAGGCGTCCTCCAGCTTCTGAAACGTGAGCTCCGTGTCGAAGCCGCACAGAAGCACCTCCGCCTGCTCCCGGTCCCGGGTCACGGGGATACCGGCTCCGTCCAGCTGGGCCAGGAAGGAATCTGTGCCGAACACATAGCAGGTCTTTCCCGGCAAGGTCTCCCGCAGATAGCGGACGGTGGCATCCACGGAGGTGAGATAGTCGTCCCGGGTAGTCTCGATGCCCATGCGGCGGAGCTTTTCCATGTAGCCCTCCACGCCCCGGGAGGAATTGTTGGTCAGGAACAGATACCGGCCCCCCATGGCGCGCACATGGCGCAGGAACTCCGGTACGCCGTCGAACAGGCGGTCACCGATGTAGATGGTGCCGTCCATGTCCAGCAGAAACAGCCGCTTATCCCGCAGCTTAGTCACGGAATCGTCTCCTTTGCACAAAAATACAGCATAAGGATACCACAAAGCTGCCGTGCTTTCAAGCACGGCGGGGCGTCTCAAGGAAAATTGTTTGGGAAAAGGGACGAAAAACGCAAAAAAAGGCCGCCGCAGAGGGCGGCGGCCTTGAGCTTGTCAAAAAAGGCAATGCTTTTTGGGACGACAGGCAGCAGAGAGACTGCCTTCTATAGTAATTACTTTTTCAGGCGTTTGTCGCATTTCACGGCAAGGCGGGTGCCAACGGTCTGGAACAGCTGCACCAGCAGGATCAGCAGGATCACCGCCGCGAACATCACCAGGTATTTGTACCGGTAATAGCCGTAGTCAATGGCAACCTTGCCCAGGCCGCCGCCGCCGATGATGCCGCTCATGGCGGAGTAGCCCAGAATGGTGGTCAGGGCGATGGTGGCATTCTGGATCAGGGAGGGGACGCTCTCGGGGATCATCACCTTGCAGACGATCTGCATGGGCGTGGCGCCCATGCTCTGGGCTGCCTCAATAATATTGGGGTCTACCTCCCGCAGGCTGCTCTCCACCAGCCGGGCCACAAAGGGGAACGCCGCCACCACCAGGGGAACGATGGTGGCTGTGGTGCCCACGGCGGTGCCGATGATGAGCCGGGACAGAGGGAACACCATAATCATCAGGATCAGAAACGGGATGGAACGCAGCAGGTTGATAATCACGTTCAGCGCCGACAGCACCGGCTTCGGCAGGGGCAGGACGCCGTCCTTTTCTCCCGCCACCAGCAGCACGCCCAGCGGCAGGCCCAGCACCACGGCCAGGGCGGTGGACAGCACCGTTACATAAAACGTCTCCCAAAGCGCCATGGGGAACTGGGTCACAAAGGCCGTTTTCAGCTCCGCCAGGGACTCCGGCGTAAATAAATCAGTGTACATCCACGCTTACCTCCTCTGCCTGCAAATTGGGGATGCTGCGGAAAAACCCCATGGCCCGGTCCAGCTGTCCCCTGGGCACGCCCAGCAGCATGCTGCCGTAGATCTCCTCCGACAGCTTCTGGGTGCTGGCGGAAATGACGTTGGCGTATATGCTCTCCTCCGCTGCCAGACGGGCCACCATGGGGATGGCCGTGGTCTGGGCGCTGCGGAAGATCAGGCGGATACGCCGCTCCTGGCTGGGGTCGGACACGGCGGCATCGGCCCCGCCGGGGAACACCAGGTGCCGGGCGGCCTGGGACCTGGGAGCGGAGAACACCGTGGATACCATGCCATCCTCCACCACCTCGCCGTCGTCCAGAATGGCAACATGGGTACAGATTTCCTTTACCACACTCATCTGGTGGGTGATGACCACCACGGTGATGCCCAGCTGGCGGTTGATGTCCCGGATCAGCTCCAGAATCTGCCGGGTGGTCTTGGGGTCCAGGGCACTGGTGGCCTCGTCGCACAGCAGCACCTTGGGATTGGTGGCCAGGGCCCGGGCAATGGCAATGCGCTGCTGCTGGCCGCCGGACAGCTGGGCGGGGTACGCCTGGGCCTTGTCCGGCAGACCCACCAGCTCCAGCAGCTCCCGGGCCCTGGATTGGGCCTCCTTCCGGCTGACCCCGGCCAGCTCCATGGGGAAGCAGATGTTTTGCAGGCAGGTGCGCTGCATCAGCAGGTTGAACCGCTGGAAGATCATGGTGATCTCCCGCCGGGCGGCCCGGAGCTGGGCCGGCGTCATGGCGTCCAGCTGCTGCCCGTTGACGATGACCTTGCCGCTGGTGGGCCGCTCCAGCATATTGATGCAGCGGACCAGCGTGCTCTTACCCGCGCCGCTCATGCCGATGATGCCATAGATATCGCCGCTGGCGATGGTCAGGGATACGTCCTTCAGAGCGTCCACCCGCCCACCGGCGGTCTCAAAGGTCTTGCTGACATGCTGTAATTCGATCAAGGCTGCTGCCTCCCCCTTCTAATCGGATGCTTGTGTGTTACTTGGAAGCCTTCAGAGCGTCCAGACTGGTCTGACGGCCGCCGTACAGGCCCATGGGCTCCACATGGATGGCGCTGACGGACACAATGTGGGTGTTGTTCTCGGCGTTGAAGTCCTCCAGATAGGGCAGGTGCTGGAAGTAGTTGGCATCCACGGTGCCGTCGTCCACCACGGTGTTGGGCACCACATAGTCGTTATAAACCTGAATGTCCAGGGTAATGCCCTTAGCGGCCAGGATCTCCTTGACAACCTCCAGGATCTCGGCGTGGGGCGTGGGGGAGGCGGCCACGGTGATGGTCTGGCCCTTCAGAGCCTCATAGTCCACGGAATCGTCATAGCCGGTGCCGGGGTGGTCCACGGTGCTGACCACGGAGCCGTTATACTTGCTCTCGATGAAGCTGGCCACCTGCTGGCTCTCCAGCGCGGCCTTCAGGGCCAGGATCTTGGGGGTAGTCTCGCTGCCCTCCTTCACCGCCAGGATATTGGCATAGGCGGAGGAGGAGCCTTCGATGGCCAGGGAATCATTCACGGGATTCAGGCCGGCGTTGATGGCGTAGTTGGAGTTGATGACGGCATAGTCGGCGTCCTTCAGCATATCGGGCAGACGGGCGGCCTCGGCCTCTACGATCTCCACGCTGTAGGGATTCTCCACGATGTCGTTCTTGGTGGCGGTGATGCCGGCGCCGTCGCGCAGCTTGATGATGCCGTTTTCCTGGAGCAGCAGCAGGGCGCGGGCCTCGTTGGTGGTGTCGTTGGGAACGGCGATCTTCAGGGAGGTGCTCTTGGAGCCGCAGCCCGTCAGGACCAGGGACAGGGACAGGACCAGCGCCAGGATCAGCGCGGTGAGCCGAACGGAATTCTTTTTCATGATGGTTATCTCCTTTTTATGTCAAAGTCGGTTGATTGATTCTCTTGTATGGAACATCCGATGGCCCGGGGGCACATTCGATCGTCCAGCAGGGTAATGAGGCCCGGCATCAGGCACATGGTTTTTCAGCTCCTTTCATGCAGCAAAAAAACAGCGGAAGGTCATTGACCTTCCGCTGCCGCAAACGATTCATTCAGGCAAGCGCTGAAAGGGAATGACCATTTTTTCCATAGCAAAGCATGCACATGCCGCACATGTGCATCATGGTCATCATCATGCTGTTGCCGCAGAGCTGCTTCGTCATGGCGTGTTCCCTTTCCCGCCGCACAGGCGGCGTTTCTTGTCGATGGGTGCATGTTAGCACCATCCGCGGCATTTGTCAACCGCTATTTTTCATATTTTTTCATCACGACGCAAATTTTTTTTCGTGGCGGCAGGAGAGTAAACATGCAAAAGAGGAGTGTTTTTCTGGATTTTCTACCGCTGACAAGGAGTTTTCCCTGTCAGATGTTCACACTTTTTTTACAGATTCTTTCTTGCTGAAAATGGGAAGCTATGGTATTATATTTGTTAATGGTAGAGTTTGCGTATCTGCCCGCCAAGCCGGACAGGTACGCTATCGTTTTGATTGCCGGAATTTTGAAGGAGGAATTGTTTGTTGTCACGCAAGAAACCTGATCTGTTGACCCAGCAGGCCCGCCTGCGCCGGAAGCACCGGGAGAAGGGGCAGGTTCTGGCGATTTTCCGCAAGCCCATGCGGGAGTCGCTGACCTCGGTGCTGCCCATCACGGCCATCGTGCTGCTGCTGTGCTTCACCGTGACCCCGGTATCCAACAACGCGATGATGGCGTTTCTGATCGGCAGTCTGCTGCTGATCGTGGGCATGGGCCTGTTTTCTCTGGGGTCGGAGATGTCCATGATCCCCCTGGGCGAGGCCGTCGGTAAGGAGATCACCCGCTCCAAGAAGGTGTGGGTCATCGTGGGCATCAGCTTTCTCATCGGCGTCATCATCACCGTGGCGGAGCCGGATCTGCAGGTCCTGGCCGGCCAGGTGCCCGCTATTGAGAACAATGTCATCATCTGGTCCGTTGCCCTGGGCGTGGGCGTTTTCCTGGTCATCGCCCTGCTGCGTATCCTGCTGGGTATCCCGCTGTCGTACCTGCTCATCGGGTTTTATGCAGTGGTGTTCACCCTGGCCATGTTCGTGTCCCCGGATTTCTGGGCCATCGCCTTTGACTCCGGCGGCGTTACCACCGGCCCCATGACCGTGCCGTTTATCATGGCTCTGGGCGTGGGCGTCAGTGCCGTCCGAAACGATAAGCATGCCGGAGGCGACAGCTTCGGCCTGGTGGCGCTGTGCTCCATCGGCCCCATTCTGACGGTGCTGCTGCTGGGCCTTCTGTATAAGCCCGACGGCAGCAGCTATACGCCGGTGACGGTGCCCGACGCCCAGGACACCGTGGAGATGTTCCGGTCCTATACCCATGCGCTGCCGGAATATTTCAAGGAAATTCTCCTGTCCCTGGCACCTATTGCGGGCTTCTTCCTGATCTTCCAGCTGCTGACCCGCCGCCTGAGCCGGCGGCAGATCATGAGCATGGCGGTGGGCTTCCTGTATACTTATCTGGGCCTGGTGCTGTTCCTGACCGGCGTCAATGTGGGCTTTATGGCCGTGGGCAATTTCCTGGGCAGCAGCATCGCGTCCCTGGACTGCAACTGGGTGCTGATTCCCATCGCTATGGTCATCGGCTATTTCATCGTGGCGGCGGAGCCCGCCGTTCACATCCTCAACCGGCAGGTGGAGGAGATCACCGCCGGCTCCATCCCCGCCAGCGCCATGAACCTGGCCCTGTCGCTGGGCGTGGCGGTGTCGCTGGGCCTGGCCATGATCCGGGTGCTGACGGGTATCTCCATCATGTGGTTCCTGCTGCCGGGTTATGCCCTGAGCCTGGCTCTGTCCTTCGTGGTGCCGAAAATATTCACCTCCATCGCCTTCGACTCCGGCGGCGTGGCCTCCGGTCCCATGACGGCCACGTTCCTGCTGCCCTTTGCCATGGGCGCCTGCGACGCCGTGGGCGGCAACGTGGTCACGGACGCCTTCGGCGTGGTGGCCATGGTGGCTATGACGCCCCTGGTAACCATCCAGCTGCTGGGCGTGAGCTATAAGCGGCGCATCAAGCACGTGGCTCCCGCAGCCGTGGCCCAGGTGGAAGAGATCATCGAGCTGGCATAGGAGGAAACGGAATGAAACGACTGTATTTGATGATCACCATCACCAACCGGGTGGTGGGCTCCGGACGATTTGTGGATTTTTACCGGGCCTTCGGCGCGCCGGTGGTGTTCACGGCCCTGGGCCGGGGCACCGCCAGCGACGATGTGCTGAGCTATCTGGGCCTGGAGGCCACGGAGAAGGCGGTGCTGTTCTCCGTGGTGACCCCGGCCTGCAAGGATACCCTGGTGAAGGAGCTGGTTTCCACCATGCACCTTTCCGCTCCCGGAAGCGGCATCGCCGTGTGCCTGCCCCTGAGCAGCATCGGCGGCAAGACCGCCATGAATTATCTGACCTCCGGCGACCCCTCCAAGGTCCCGGAAATCGACGTAGAGGAGGACGAGACCATGAAGGACGCTGCCTATCAGCTGATCGTTGCCATTGCCAACCAGGGCTATACCGATAAGGTCATGGAGGCGGCCCGGTCCGCCGGAGCCCGTGGCGGCACCATTGTCCATACCCGCAGCACCGGAGCCGAGGACGCCGGGAAGTTTTTCGGCATGTCCATTGCCGAGGAGCGGGAGATGATCTTTATCGTGGCCCCCACCGGCGAGAAAAATGCCATTATGCAGGCCATCATGGCCCAGGCGGGTCCCAGCACCAAGGCCCAGGCAATTACCCTGAGCCTGGCCCTGGAGGACGTGGTGGGCCTGTTCACCACCAACCCGGACCAATAAAACACCCCCGGACGGCAAAGAGCGGGTGGCCATAAGACACTTTCATTCCCGGCAGTAATGTCTGCCGGGAATGTTATTGCATATATTAAAGCCACATGATCGAATTAAACAAAGCGATAAGTCGGAATGATAAGGTAGGTAAGGTCTAACATGCCAACGATTCAGTTAAAGGCGATGACGCGAGAACTATGTCACGAACTGTACAAGCATTGGACGAATGATGCGTCTATCTATATGGATATGCACCTGTTTCAGCCCTATGTTTATGACGAAGCTGCGGTAAATCGATATTTTGATATGAAGGGGCAGGATGCTTCACGCAGACTGTTTGCGATCATGCTTGGAGATAAGGTGATTGGGGAATTGCAATTGAAGCAGATCGACCATGATAAAAAAGAATGTTCCCTGAGTATCCATATGCAAAACGACGCGGTGAAGGGAAAAGGATATGGAACGCAGGCAGAACGTTTGGCAGTAAAAACCGCCTTTGACGAGTTTGGAATGGCTGCGGTAAACGCAGATACCATCAGGAAAAACACCCGGAGTCAGCATGTGCTGGAAAAGGTAGGCTTTCGCTTTGTCGGAGAAGATGAAACATTCAAATACTACCGTATCG
>OHXC01000162.1_pt1 | contig 43715 bp, 35 predicted proteins | sample 1579891 | NCBI WGS metagenome assembly OHXC01 (sample SAMEA3882531, study PRJEB24775) | human gut metagenome | biome: human-associated habitat; feature: intestine environment; material: feces | place: Netherlands | collected 2009/2010
ACCCCATGATGGGTCACCGTGGCTGCCGTCTGGCTGTTACCTATCCCGAGATCGCCGAGATGCAGACCAACGCTGTCATCAAGGCTGCCCTCAAGGTTTCTGCCGAAACCGGCAAGATGATCACCCCCCACATCATGATTCCTCTGGTTGGCGAGGTCAAGGAGCTGAAGTTTGTCAAGGACGTTGTCGTCAAGACTGCCGATGCCCTGATTGCCGCTGCCGGTGTTGACATGAAGTACGAGGTCGGCACCATGATCGAGATCCCGCGTGCCGCTCTGACCGCCGGCGAGATCGCCAAGGAAGCTGACTTCTTTAGCTTCGGCACTAACGACCTGACCCAGATGACCTTCGGCTTCAGCCGTGACGACGCTGCCAAGTTCCTGACTGCTTACTACGACAACAAGATCTACGAGAGCGATCCGTTCCAGCATCTGGATCAGATCGGCGTTGGCAAGCTGGTCAAGATGGCTGCCCACGATGGCCGCGCGACCAACCCGAACCTGGGTCTGGGCATCTGCGGCGAGCACGGCGGCGATCCCAGCAGTGTCGAGTTCTGCCACAACGTTGGCCTGGACTACGTCAGCTGCTCTCCCTACCGTGTTCCCATCGCCCGCCTGGCCGCCGCACAGGCAGCAATTAAAAATCCACGCGCTTAAGTCACGTAGATTTTTACAATTAAATGTGGATTACGATAAGGCTTGTTCTTATCGAAATTCGCGTGGCTGCGTGCTTTGGCCGAAGCAATGGAAAGACCTGACAGTTAAGGTCGTTCTATAAATCATAGCAAGCCCCTAATCGCTGTACTACAGTGGTTAGGGGCTTTTTTTACGCAAAAATGCCCTTTGGGTACATTTTCAGCAAAAAGTATACGATTTTTGGGTACATTTTTGGGGTCAAATCGGGGTACTTAAGAGCTATCAAAAAACCGCAGGAGTACGCAGCATGACGAGGAAAACATCGCCTGCTTACAGAGCAAGCAAAGAGGAAACTATTCCAATAAATAAGTTGCATCCCTTTTCCAATCATCCGTTCCATATCTGCCATGATCTGGAATTCAGTGAATTGGTAGACAGCATTTCAGAGAGCGGCATCATTACGCCCATCATCGTCAGACCAAAGGTTGGTGTCGGCTATGAAGTGATAAGCGGACATCGCAGGTGGGAGGCTTGTAAAGAACTCGGCATCGAAAGCATCCCTGCCAGAGTGGAATACATAGACGATGACGAAGCCACGATTCTGATGGTCAACAGCAATATCCAGCGTGAGCATGTGCTGCCAAGTGAGAAGGCGTTTGCTTATAAAATGCGCATGGAAGCGTTGAAACATCAAGGACGAGCAACTTTGGGACAAGTTGTCCCAAAGTTAAAGTACAATAGGTCGGAAGCGGTAATTGGCGAAGAAGTAGGGGAAAGCTACAAGCAAGTACAACGCTATATTCGATTGACCTATCTGATTCCATCTATTTTGCAAATGGTCGATGACGGTCGCATTGCATTCAACCCAGCGGTCGAAATCTCCTATATGACAGGGGAACATCAGACATGGCTCAAAGAAGAAATGGAGATGTGTGATGCTACACCGTCTTTGGTTCAGTCTCGAACACTAAAAGACATGAGCCGAAATGGAACGCTGACGGAGAATTACCTGCATACCCTACTGACAGAAGAAAAGCCGAACCAACGGCAAAAGTTCTTTCTGAATCAGTCTGATGTGCAGCAGTACTTCCCATCCAACTATACACCGCAGCAGATGCAGAATGTCATCATTTCGCTGCTGCGGAATTGGGAGCACAAGCGCTCCAGCCGCCAGCGCCCACAGCGTGAGGACGAACTGGAAAGATAAATAAAAAGTACAATATGTAATAGCTTACGAAATGTAGTTTTGTGGGCCTTCTTAGCTGCACCCATTTTTAGGCAGGAGAAGTGAGATGCAATACAAATATTTTTACGGAGCTCAAGCCGAGCAGTTCTCTTTTTACCGCATACCCAAAGCGCTATTTACAGAGCCGAACTTCAGGGAGCTGTCCACCGATGCCAAGGTACTGTATGGGATTCTGCTGGATCGAATGAGTTTGTCGCTGAAAAATCAATGGTTAGATGCACAGAACAAGGTTTACATTATCTTCACCGTGGAGGAAATCATGGATGCACTGAACTGTGCCAACCAGAAAGCCACGCGCCTGATGGTGGAACTGGAAAAGCAGGCAGGGCTTATCGAGCGCAAGCGACAGGGGCTTGGTAGACCGAATTTGATTTATGTAAAAAACTTCGCAGCAACGATAAATGACAAGAGCTGTGAAAAAGGTGATTCTTGATATGTGATTTTCACACTTCTGGATTCTTGAAAATCACACGGAACTAATACTGATAATAATTAGACTGATTATAGTGATACTGAGAATATAAATTACAGTTAGGAAAACAGAATAGGTGGTAGAGTATGCCCGGTGTAACAGAGCAGGAAATCGCCCAAGCGAAGCAGATGAATCTGTATCAATATATGCAGCTGTGCGAGCCGGACAACTTCAAACCGGAAGGACCCGGACAATTCCGCCACAAAGGGCACAGTTCGTTGACCTTTGCAGAGGATGGTTCGTGGACGTACTTCAAAACGAAAGCTACCGGCCGCACAGCGCTGAACTATCTCATAGCGGTCGAGGGCGTTTCGTTTGTAGAAGCGGTGCGGGAAATCAATCGGATACAGGGCGGTGTCCGTCCTTCTTTCCAACCTGTAAAAACGCCCCCACACCCTGCCGAGAAGAAACCGGCGAAGGAATTCAAGCTGCCGAGACCTGACAAAAACAACTACGCAGCTACTGCCTATTTGCGCAAGCGCTGCATCCACCCCAATGTTCTGACGGTCTGTAAGCAAAAGAAAATCCTGTATCAGACGAGCTTCAAGGATCATCCGAATTGTGTATTTGTCGGGCGCGATGGAAACGGTGAACCCAAAGGCGGCAGCTTGCGCGGTTGTTCGCAAATCCAGTTTCGCCGTGATATTCCCGGCAGCAAGAAGATATATCCGTTCTACATCGAAGCTGCTGCCACTGCCGACACGGTGGAAGTGTACGAAGCGCCCATAGATGCCATGTCAGGCGCATCACTGAAAATCATGCAGCACACCGGAAATTGGCGCGGCGTTCACTATCTGGCGCTGGGCGGTACGGATTACGCTGCACTGGATGCGTTTCTTACATACTACCCGAACATAACCCATATTGTCCTGTGCCTTGATAATGACGAAGCCGGTAGAACCAGAACGCAGGACATTATCAAGCACTTGGAGGGCAGCGGCAAAACCGTGGAAGATCGTCCGCCGCCTATCGGCAAGGACTATAACGACACGTTGGTGCAGGTCACGCAGGAATACCAAAAGCACTGTATCAGCTTGGATGATATTTTGGAGGAAACCAGATGAAAACTATTGCTATCGCAAACCAGAAGGGCGGTACGGGCAAAACGACTACCGCGTACAACTTGGGCATTGCCCTTACCCAGCAGGGCTACCGCGTACTCATGGTGGATTTTGACCCGCAGGGCAACCTGTCCTGCTACTGCGGTATCCCACCTGAGCAGGACCTTGAACAGACAATCACAGAGCTTCTGATGAAGGTTGCCTATGAAAAGCCCCTCTCCCACAGAGAGTGCGTTTATCAGAGCAAGCGCACGGATGATTCTGCACCACAGGTGGATTTCATTCCGTCCAATCTCCGGCTGGCCAGCTTTGAGCTGGCAATGGGCACCATGATGTGCCGCGAGGTGCTGCTGAAAACTTGTCTGGAGCAGTACAGCAGCCAGTATGATTACTGCATCATTGATTGCTCCCCCTCCGTGGGGCTTCTGCTGACAAACGCGCTGTCCGCTGCCAACGAGGTCATCATCCCGATGCAGGCGCAGCCGTTCTCGGTGGTTGGTATGTCGCAGCTGACAAATTCGATTTCCAGCGTGCAACGCAAAATCAACCCCGGACTACATATCAGGGGCGTTTTGCTGACGATGACCCAGCATACGAAAGTCTCAGAGCATTATGCCCATGATGTCCGCGCCAAGTATGGGAGAACTCTCCATGTATTTACTACGGAAATCCCCTATAACGTCAAGGTTCAGGAAAGTCAGGCATTTGCAGCACCCACTATCCTGTACGAACCCAAAAGCAGCAGCGCAAGAGCATACGTTGATTTTACGCAGGAGGTATTAGGTCATGGCCGCGAAGAACAAGTTTATGAACGCGATGAAGATGCCCGCGATCGCTGATATATTCTCCTCGGAGGCAGAGCGCCAGCAGATGAGTGGCGATTTAGTTACGGAAGTGCCGCTTTCCGAGCTGCATCCTTTCGTCAATCACCCTTTCGAGGTGCGTGACGATGAAGATATGCAGAAGTTGGTGGACAGCATCAAGGAAAACGGCGTACTTACAAACCTGACCGTGCGCCCCCGCGCCGAGGGTGGCTATGAAATCATCTCCGGGCATCGGCGCTTTCATGCAGCGCAGCTTGCAGGGCTGGATAAAATCAAGGTGCAGGTGCGGGATGTTGATGACGACCAAGCCATCATCGACATGGTGGATGCCAATATCCAGCGAGAACATATCAGCCCGATGGAAAAGGCGCGAGCGCTGAAAATGAAAAATGATGCCATTAAGCGTTCCATCGGGAGACCAAGTCAGAAATGTTGTCAAGTTGACAACGTTTCTGGTAAAGGAAGAACATCAGATTCAATCGCTGCGGATGCTGGTGATAGCGTTAAACAGGTTTATCGCTATATTCGTCTCAACGAGCTAATCCCAGAACTCCAGAAAAAGGTCGATTCCAACACCCTGAAATTCAACCCCGCTGTTGAACTTTCCTACCTGACCCCAGACGAGCAGCAGAGTTTCCTCGACTATGCCGAGGCGCAGGACTGCACTCCCTCCCTCTCACAAGCGCAGAAGCTGAAAGCCGCCAGCAAAGACGGAACCTTAACGCTGGACAAGTTGGAAGAAATTATGTCAGCGCAGAAACCGAGCGTTGCGCCGCGTGAGCCGGTGTTGAACATCAACGTCAGCAAGGTAGCGCAGTATTTTCCGACCGGCTGCACAAAGCAGCAGATGGAAAACCGCATCCTGAAAATTCTGGAAAGCTATTTTCGACAGATGGCTCATGAGCAAGCACATGAGGAGGAGCGCTGATATGGCAGAGTATCGGTATTACTTGATTCCGGATGCTATGACCCGTGCGTTTCCGGAGCAATTTGAAAAGCAAACGCCAACGGAATTCTTTGATAATATCGCAGATTTGGAAAAGCGTTATCATCAACTGCGTGAAATGCCCTATAACAACGAACGCACATGGAATGAGCGGGCAAGATTCCCTTATGAACGATTGGTGGTAGGTGTTGATCGTCAGAATCCGGACGGAGCGGTCGCAATCATACAGGTGCGAAATGGCATCAATTACCTGTGCGATGACTACCGCGGCCCCTACGCAGACGGTAGTGATGCACAAATCCCCCAAATGGCTAAGAAACTTGTAGAAGTTATTGGTGTGGACCGGGTACGACCGCATACCTATACCCAGCGGGATGGTTATACATGGGTACAGGTGGAAAAGGATATGCACATTACAGAATGACTTTACGCACATGAGCTATGCAGCAGTTTGCAATTTACGCGGTTCTTGAACCGAGATGGGCGGGAACTATTTCAGGTGCGTGACGGGCAGCGCGTGATTGAGACAAATGCGGACGGAACAAAGCGGATTAGGGCAGTAAAAAACATTGACGTAACCCATGCCTATGTCGGGCACTATGGCTGTCATATCCAGCAATATGCAGAGGACAACTTTCGAACCGGCTGCTATGTTGCCCCTCAACACCCCCAACCGGGAGACAATCTAGATAAGCTCCAAGTCTATCAAATTACAAAGGGCGGCTGCGAATATCGCTTTATGAATTATGCCTATTCCAAAAGCCGCATCCATGCAGCCGATTACAGCAGCGTCTATATAGCAAATCTTCCTGCGGATTACGATTTGGACAGATGCTTTCAGGAGTTCAATGCCCCGAATCGTCCGCTGCGCTATCATATGTGTTCTCTTTCAACCAGTGATATTGTGGTCACAACGAAAAACGGAAAAGAGACTGCCTACTATGTGGACAGTATTGGCTTCAAGGATGTGAGCCACCTACTGCCGGAACTGCATGAAGTCGAAGCCCAGCGCCAAATAGAACAGGTTCAGGACGAACCGGAAAGGTGAAGCAATGCCAAATCCACAAGATATTTTCCAACTGGCACAGCAGACTGCTACACAGGTCACAGCCTCACCGGAAAACTGGCGGCGGTTCTTGTATACGGCAGCGCATAACTACCACACCACCTACCTCAACCAGCTGCTGATCCACGCCCAGCGCCCGGATGCCACCGCCTGCGCTACCATGAAATACTGGAATGAACAGGCACACCGCAAGGTCATGTACGGCAGTAAAAGCATCATCATCCTGCAACGCCATCAGGGTGTGCCCACTGCCAAACGAGTGTTCTCCATGACAGATACTGTTCTTACCGGCGACAAAGCTGCTGCCCCATGGGAAGTGACAGATGCCATCCGTCCACTTCTTATGCAGGTCAACTCCGTGGGCAGCTTAATGGATCGGGCAACCGAACAAGTTGTATCCCTGTCCGACCGCGCCAACCGCGTATTGGCGACATCCATTGAGGACAGCGCACTGAATTGGAGCCACCCGGAAGATCAGCGGTTCATCTTGCAGGAAGTTGCTGCACAAAGCACCCTGTACATGATCTGCATCCGTTTGGGTATCCCGGTGCAGGAAGAAGATTTCCCGGCTTTCCAGAATGTCACCCAGTTTGATACCAGCCGAATCTCGCTCTGCTTGGGCGGCTATGTGCAGGCAGCGGCAGAACCTTTGCTGGATGAGCTGGGGCATGAGGTCATGCAGCTTGCCCGCGACAGTGTTGCAATTCAGGCTGAACCAGTGCATAATACAGATACTCAATCACCCACACAAACGACCAGTCGAGAGGAGGCTGTCACAGATGATGTACACGAACGTGAAGGGCTATCAGATTCCGAATCTGAGCTTGCCGAAAGCCAAGAAAACCAACCTGAACCGGTACGGCAGAATGCGGCTGGACTACTTGGAGCAGAACGAGCCGAACCTTTGCGACCAGATGATGCTGGAGGGAACGCTGCTGCCAAGCTGCCGCAAGATGGGGCTGGACGCGCAGCAGATGGTGGACAAGACGCTGCACGACCTGATGCAGAAAGCGCAAATGCCCAACCGCAAGACAAACCCGCTGGGCTGGGCGCAGATGTGCAACAGCCTGAAGCAGCAGGCGGAGGAAATGATCCTTCCGATGCTGTACGAAGTATAACGGAAGAACCCGCAGCCGCGGAGAGCGAACCATCGCCCTCCGCTTTTTCTTTGCCCGAATTTCCGGCAGAACTGCTGCCGTCCCTGCTGAAAGCAGACACGACCTCGCGCGCTTCCAATGCGGAAATCCTTTCCTTTTTCAGTAAAACACCGCTGCTGATCGACCGGCTGCGGTATATCCGCGAGAGCTACAAGGTTGTGTTTACGGAGCTTCTGCTGGAAGATGATACCCGCGTTGGATTCTATAAAGAAAGCAATGGTCTGCTTGTCTGGCAGGGGTCCTACCTGACCCGCAGCGCGGAATCGCATCTGTCGTGGCACAGCGTTACTGCTGCCATCTCCGCACTGGTCGATAACCACGAACTTATCGCGGCCATTGACCCGAAAAAAGCTGTCAATCAGGACGAGCAACTGTCCTTTGACCTGCCGGAAAATGCTTCTCGCGGCGATGAAGTCGGCGCGTTGGAAGTGGACGACATCTATTCCGAGGAAGAACAGGACGAAAAAATCAAAGCAGCCCTGCCCACATACCACTACAAAGAGCCCCAACCGGACGATGGCAGTCACATAACGGAAGATGATGTGAACGTCATCATTACAAGAGGCAGCATCTTTGAAGGCGGCAAGTACCGCATTTATAACCATTTCCAGCAGAAGAAAACAGAAAAGGAAACCGTAGCTTTCCTCAAAAAAGAGTACGGCATCGGCGGTTTCTCTTGGACGTTTGCTGACGGTGGAAGCGGCTTCGTCAATTTTGACGGTAAAGGATTCAGCATCCTTTACGATTTCAAGGATGACCTGCGGTATGAGAAAAAGCTCAAGTGGAAAGAGGTCGGCAAGCGGCTGGAATACCTTGTCCGAATGGACCGCTACCTGACGGATGCAGAGCGCGAGAAGATGCCTGCATGGATAAACAGGCAGGCAGAATCGAAGCCCCTGCCGCCACCCATCTCTGACCAGAAACCTGTCTGCGAAGTGGGCAGCACCGTTTACCTTGAAAACGACCAGCGGTTTACAGTAGAGAGCATCGGACAATTTGACATTCACCTGCGCAATGAAGATTTTCCGCTGGTAGGCCGCGCCGTCAGCCGAGAACAGTTCCAACAGCTATTGGACGCCAATCCCCGCAACGACGGCATGGTGTTATCGGAGCAGCAGCGTGAATCTCTGGTGCAGGAGCAGAGAGAACAGGCTCTCTCCTACATCGAGGACTACCTCAAGGACGAGTTTGAAATCACAGAGCCGGACTTCTCCAATCTTACCCAAATCGGTCTTGGCTACACCACCACCGAGGACGAGCAGCATACGATTCAGGTCAATGCGGATCTGGAGCATTGCACCATCAGCAAGTTTGTGGACGACACCCTGTACGCACAAGAGAAGTTTTCTTCTTTGGAAGAAATGAACAGAAAATTTCTCTCAATACTCGATTTTGACAGCCTGATGGAAGTGGACATCAACGAAATCGAGGAACAGGAACCCGAAATCAGTGCAGACGAACCGGAGGAATCCACCTTTGTATCGCAGGTCATGCAGGATGTAGACCGCCTTGCCGCGCATGAGGAACCTGCCGAGTATGACCGCACGAACTACCTTGCACCGTATGAACCTGCCATCCCGGAAGGCGCAAAAGCAAAGTTCGCTGCCAATGTGCAGGCCATCCGCACGCTGAAAGGAATCGAGCAGCGCATGGCATCCGGTGGTGCACCTGCAAGTGAGCAGGAACAGGACATTCTGGCTGGCTATCTTGGCTGGGGCGGTCTGGCAGATGCCTTTGACCCCGGCAAGGATAACTGGCATACCGAGTACGAGCAGCTGAAAACCCTACTGACCGAGGACGAATACGCCGCTGCGCGGGAATCCACGCTGACTGCCTTTTACACACCGCCTGCGGTCATTCATGCTATGTATCGCGCCTTGGAGCATATCGGCTGTGTGGGCGGCAATGTGCTGGAGCCCAGTATGGGTGTCGGCGCGTTCTTCGGCCACCGGCACAGCAAGTTCGATACCCACAATGCCAAGCTGTATGGCGTGGAGTTGGACAGCCTGTCCGGGCGCATTGCGCAGCAGCTTTACCAGAAAGCAAAAATCCAAATTACAGGGTATGAAAAAGCCGACCTGCCAGACAACTTCTTTGACCTTGCCATCGGCAATGTGCCGTTTGGACAGTATCAGGTCAGCGACCGCCGGTATGATAAGCTGCATTTTCAAATTCACGATTACTTCCTTGCCAAGACGGTAGATAAACTGCGTGTCGGCGGCATTATGGCGTTCATCACCACCTCCGGTACACTGGATAAAAAGTCCGAGGACGTGCGCCAATATCTTGCCGCCCGGTGCGACCTGATCGGCGCAGTACGCCTGCCCAATACCACGTTCAAGAGCAATGCCGGTACGGAAGTGACCTCCGACATTCTGTTTCTGCAAAAACGCGGCAGAGTCTTGGAGCAGGACGCACCGTGGATACACGTTGGAGAAACAGAAAACGGAATCCCGCTGAACCAGTATTTCATCGACCACCCGGAAATGGTCTGCGGTGAAATGCAGATGGTCAGTGGTCCCTATGGGATGCGCTCTACCTGTGTGCCGAATGAGCAAAGCTCGCTGGCGGAGCAACTGGATGCAGCGCTTTCTACCCTACACGCCGAGTACACATTGGTGGACGAACAGGAATATGCCGAAGAAGAAAGCGGCACCATTGATGCGGACCCCAATGTGCGCAATTTCAGTTATACGGTAAAGGATGACGTCATTTACTACCGCGAAAACTCCAAGATGCGTGCGGTAAAGGGCGGCGAGACCGCGTTAGCCCGCATCCGCGCACTGGTGCCCCTGCGGGATACCTGCCGTGAGCTGATTGACGCCCAGTTGGAAAACTTTCCGGATGAGTATATTCAAAAGCTGCAAGCCCGTCTGAACGACCAATACGATGCCTACCGCAAGAAATATGGGCTTATCAACAGCCGTGGCACGGCATCCGCGTTCCGCGAGGATTCCGGCTACTTCCTTCTCTGCTCCTTGGAAAATCTGGACGATGAGGGAAACTTCAAGGGCAAGACGGATATGTTCACCAAACGGACGATCCGCCCCGCACAGGCAGTTGATCATGTAGATACCGCAGAGGAATCGCTGGCGCTCAGTCTCTCCGAGCAGGGACACGTTGACTTGGGGTATATGTCCAAGCTGACCGGGAAAACCACCGAAACCGTCATCAACGATCTGACCGGCATTATCTTCCGTGACCCCGTAAAGGTCGATACCGATGGCAACCCTATCTACCTGCCTGCGGATGAATACCTGTCCGGCAACGTCCGCGAGAAGTTGCAGGCGGCAAAGGCAGTAGCGGCAAATGACCCGCAGTTTCAAGTCAATGTGGCTGCGCTTGAAAAGGTGCAGCCCAAGGACTTGGAAGCTAGCGAAATCAGCGTCCGCCTTGGCGCTACTTGGATTCCAGCAGAGTATGTGCAGCAGTTTTTGGAGGAACTTCTGGATGCCCCCTACTACACGCGGCGGATGGTCAAAGTGGAATTCGCTGCATATACCGGTAGCTGGGCCATTACCAACAAAAAATTTGGTGACGGCAATATCAAAGCAACGGTGACCTACGGTACGAACCGCGCCAACGCCTACCTGATTGCGGAGAACGCCCTGAACCTGCATTCTACCCAGATTCGGGATAAAGTTACGGCGGCTGACGGAAGCGTTTCTTGGGTGCTGAATAAGGAGGCGACGCAGGCTGCACAGGAAAAGCAGCGCCAGATTTGTGAGCAGTTCCAAGACTGGATTTTCAAGGAGCCGGAACGCCGCCAGCGATTGGTCGCCATCTACAATGAAAAATTTAACGCGCTGCGTCCCCGCGAGTACGATGGCAGTCACCTGAAATTTCCGGGCATGAACCCGGAAATCACCATTCGCCCGCACCAGTTGAACGCCATTGCCCATGTGCTGTACGGCAACAATGTACTGTTGGCGCACGAAGTGGGTGCGGGCAAGACGTATGAAATGGTGGCCAGTGCCATGGAGAAGAAACGACTGGGGCTTTGCAGTAAAACGCTGATCGTTGTTCCCAACCATTTGACCGAGCAGATGGCATCCGAAGCGCTCCTGCTCTATCCGAACGCGGAAATTCTGGTAGCAAAGAAAACCGATTTCAAAAAGGAAAACCGCAAGAAATTCTGCGCCCGCATTGCGACCGGCAACTATGACATCATCGTGATCGGGCACAGCCAGTTCGAGAAAATCCCGCTTTCGGCGGAACGCCAACACATGTACCTGCAAAGGCAGATTGATGACGTCATTGACCAAATCGCACTTTTGAAAAGCTCTCGTGCTGAGAATTTCACCATCAAACAGATGGAGAGGACACGGAAGCAGCTCAAGAAAAAGCTGGATAAGCTCAACGACCAGCAGCGCAAGGATGACGTCGTCACCTTTGAGGATCTGGGCGTGGACAGCCTGATGGTGGATGAGGCACATTATTTCAAAAACGCCATGATTGCCACCAAAATGCGCAATGTTGCGGGCATTTCCCAGACAGAAAGCCAGAAAAGCAGTGATATGCTGATGAAGTGTATGTATCTTGATGAGGTGACCGGTGGGCATGGTATCGTGTTTGCGACCGGTACACCCATATCTAACTCCATGACGGAAATGTACGTCATGATGCGCTATCTGCAAAGGGGCTTGTTGGAAAAAGAGGGCTTGCTCAACTTCGATTCGTGGGCATCGACCTTTGGAGAAAGCATTACAGCGATTGAGCTTAACCCAACTGGTACAGGATACCGCACAAAAACCAGATTCGCGCGATTTTATAATCTGCCGGAACTCATGAGTCTTTTTAAGATGTCTGCGGATATTCAGACCGCCGATATGCTGCATTTGCCGGTGCCGGAACTGGTGGGCGGCAAGCCCACCAATGTGGTGCTACAGCCAAGTGAAGTCCAGAAAAGAATGGTCAAAGGCTTGGCAGACCGCGCCGAAAAGGTCCGAAGCGGAAAAGTGCAGCCCACGGAAGATAATATGCTGCGCATCACCAATGACGGCAGAAAACTTGCACTGGACCAGCGGCTCATGAACCCTTTATTGCCGGATGACCCCGGCAGCAAGGCCAACGCCTGTGTGGATAAGGTATATGAGATATGGGAAAAGACCAAGGAGCAGCGCTCCACTCAGATGATTTTCTGCGACCTCAGCACCCCCAAGGAGGACGGCTTTGACGTATACAACGATGTGCGCGATAAGCTGGTTGCCAAGGGCATCCCCAAAGAGGAAGTGCAGTTCATCCATGATGCGGATACCGAAACAAAAAAAGCTGAACTATTTGGAAAAGTCAGAAATGGCACTGTGCGTGTCCTGATGGGCAGTACCCAGAAGATGGGCGCTGGCACCAACGTGCAGACCCGACTTATCGCGTTGCACCATCTGGACTGCCCATGGCGACCTGCTGATATTGCCCAGCGCAACGGACGTATGGTGCGTCAAGGCAACCTGAACAAAGAAGTTTCCATATTTATTTACGTTACAGAGTCAACTTTTGATTCGTATAGCTGGCAGCTTGTCGAGAATAAACAGAAGTTTATTTCGCAAATTATGACGTCAAAATCCCCAGCCCGCAGCTGCGAGGATCTGGACGAAGCTGCGCTCACCTATGCCGAAGTCAAGGCTTTGGCAGCGGGTAACCCCATGATCAAGGAAAAGATGGACTTGGACATTCAAGTGGCGCGGCTGCGGACCCTGAAAGCTGCCTACACCAGCCAGCATTACCGATTGGAAGATGCGATAGCCGTGGCTTTCCCGCGCCAAATCAAAGGAACCGAGCATCGAATCCGTGCATTTGAGCAGGATATTCAGACAGCAAAAGAACACCAGTCTTATGATGCCGATAAAAAGCTCATCTTTTCTATCGAGTTGGACGGGAAAACCTACGATAAGCGCGAGGATGCAGGTAAGGCGCTGCTGGGGCTTGTCGGTGCAGCAGTGCGGGCAACGAAATCTGTGCCGGTAGGTCACTATGCAGGCTTTGAAATCACAGTCGAATATAAACCGCTGGAAAAGGTATTCCATGCCCACCTTGTTGGCGAGGCAACGCACACGACAGAACTGGGTAATGATGCTGCCGGCAACATGATTCGCTTCCAAAATGTAGTTTCTGCTCTGCCACAGGACCTGAACCGACTGCATGGCAGTCTGGAACAGCTTACAAAACAGCTTACCAATGCAGAGGAAGAACTGAAGCAGCCGTTCTTGCAGGAGCAGGAACTGAGCGATAAAAGTGCCCGCCTTGCCGAGCTGGATGCCCTGCTGAATGTGGGCAATGATGCACCCATCATTGAGGGCGAAGCGGAAGAATTGGAAGAAGAACCGGAAGATGCACTGATTCAATCGGATGATGAATTGGAACGGTAAATCGACAGCCTTGCAAAATAAAATCATTCCTGTATGATGAAGGTGGAGGTGGAAATTATGCTGATTCAACTTGGAAAAAATGTCGCTTTACTCTGGATTCTCAGGATTCTTGCGGTGCCGGTCGTGCTGGTGCTCTTTGCAGCGGGCTTTCTCCTCAATCTCCTGTATGGAGTTGTGGGAGCTTTTGGCGGGTTGTTGTCTCTCCTCGGCGGTGTTGCTGCTGCGTTGGCGTTGCTGGATGGCTGCTATGGGGAAGCAGCAGCTTCTGCCGCCGTTGCATTCCTGATCAGCCCGATTGCGCTGCCGCAGCTGCTTATGTGTGCGGGCAATCTCCTGATTTGCGCCGCGTCCGCGCTGTACACTTACCTTTATAGATTGTGAGGAATCGAATGAAAAACTCTATGTTGATTTTGACCCTTATGGTTGCTGCCCTATGCGGATGCGCCGCGCAGCAGCCGACAACCCTTGAAACACCCGAAAGCAGCGTGCTGGTGGAGGTCACGCCGGAAACCGGCAGCGAAGCCACACCGACTGCTACTCCTGCGCCTACGTCAGACCCCACGCCGGTGCCAACAGCAGAGCCTACCGCAACACCGGCTCCCACCGCAGCCCCGACTGCGGAACCTACCCCAGTCCCTACCGAGGTTCCTGCGGCAACCGCTGCACCTGTGCAGCAGGCGGAGGCATCGCAGCAAGTATCCATGAGCTATGGTGCAGTTCCGTTTGACCTTGCAGCAGGGACTGACCAGTGGTGGAGCATTGACAGTTCCGATTCAGCTTACTGGGCGGTAGCGGAAAATATCAACGCCATGCGCGCCGCGGCTGGTCTGCCTGCGCTGACCGTAGATGGTGGCTTAAGTTCTATTGCAAACTCCCGTTGTGATAGTTTTGCATCTGGTGGCTCGTTTGACCATTCCGGTGCCGTCTGCGGTGAAATCATTGCAGCCGGTCCGTTTGCATCCGCAAGCAGCGTTTGTGCTGCATGGCAAAGCAGCCCCGACCACTACGCCAGCATCGTGTCGCCCAACTATTCCAGCATGGGAATCGGATGCTGGTTTTGCAGCACGGAAGCAGGACAGTATACCTATTGGGCAGTAACTTTTCAGTGAGGTCATAAACATGGAACGAAAAAAGACAAGGCTGAACGAGTCCGAAATGAAAGTTATGCAGATTATCTGGAACGCCGGGCACCCCATTACAGGGCAGCAGGTTCTAGGCCAGATCACCGTGCAATACAAAGGTTCGTGGCATCCGCGAACGATTTACCCTCTGATGAGGAAACTAAGCGAAAAAGGGATGATCCGTGATGTCGGCAGTGCCCGCGTAGGCAAAGTCTATGCGCGGCAGTTCCTGCCTGCAATCAGTCGCCCGGAGTACATGGCGCTGAGAATCATGGAAACACTGCCGGAAGCAGAACTTCCGCAGTTTCTCAGCTACTTTTCCTACTAAGTGACAATTCGTATAATAGCTTTTCCCGGCAGCAATGCCGGGATTTTTTATTGGCTTTCCAGCGTCTGTACCCACAGGCGCTGTTTTTATATAGATGAATTTTGACAAAGAAAGGACTTGTGTGCAATGAATCACAAATTCAAAATGAGGCAGCGCGTTACAGCTCTTTGCATGGCGGCGATGATGTGCTGCGGTATGCTCCCCTATGGGGCACTGGCGGAGGACAGCACAAAACCGATTGTGGCCGCAACGCCGGAACAGGCGGCAACGCAGGAAGCAAAATCCGAAAGCGATGCCAACAGTACCGCAACCCCGGAAACAGCCGATGAATCCCCGGACGAGGATGCTCCACAACAGGAACCTGAAACCGAGGGCGACACTGGCGGCAGTGACGAACTGTACGAAATCTGGCATAAGATGTACCCCAGCTTGACGCAGGAGCCGACCGGATATTATCTGGATTTCTATGGCCTACCGGTACTGGTTGGTGAAACCAAAATCAGCATTGAGGGCTGGGGCAATGAAGATTACAGCAGCGTCAGTGATGATTCTTTCCAGCAGGTGGCGCTTGATGCTGCACTTCTGGATGCGGACAGCACGACTGCTGCGTTCCCGCACATGGATGGCGAGGACTACGCCATCGTGCCTATCAGTATGCAGGTTATGTATCCCGCCAACGGCAGCAGCGCGGACATTACGCTGCCCGATAACGTCGAGCTGCTGGGATATAGCTTTACCAGCGGCGATTTGACCCCGGCAACCGAAGAAGAACGCCAGAGCCAGCTGCATTATGAATTCTCTGAAATTTCCGCAAGCGTGGCGGGTATCTATGTGAAAGCCAGTGAGGATTTCAGCGTCACCATGACTTACACGGATGCAACGCAGACACTGACGAAAACCGTCAATGTTACGCTGGACGATTCCGCACCGGTGCCGGGTATTTTGCAGGATCGCTTTGCACAGGAAACGCAGGTTGCAATGTGTTCGGCGGATGAAGGTATTGCAACTTACGCCGGATTGCAGGTTACCCAGTGCGTGAATACCTCGGTTGGTTGGATGAACTATCTGGGCGGTCAGCCTGCCCTCTGCGGTGATCGCGGCAAGTGGGCATGGGGTCCCGGTGCTACCTATAAGAACAAATATCCACCGGTAGCCAATTATACCCCCGCCGGTCAGGTGTGGGTCGAAGCTGAATACTTCAACAAAGGCTGGGTGCCGGATCAGGCCACTTTGTGGTCGAAAGGCTTCAATAACGGTGCGCCTGCGGTTGCGAGTCTTGCCTTAGATGCAGCAGATAACGCAACAGACAATTACCTCGCACTGCTGTCTTGGCAGGCAGAACAGTATCCTGACAGCATCGCTGCCGAGATCGTCAATGCACCGGAAGCCTATGCGGCACCGACCGGCAAGACCGTGTATGTGGGCACGCTGTATACGCCCAGCAATGCTGCATGGCAGCGCTTTGTGGTTCTGAATTATACCCCGGTTGTGCTTAGCGGCGACAGCGAGATTCCCGGCTTTGAAACCGGTGGCGAATCGGTGGATAAGCCGTGGAGCGCCAGCTATGAGCGCAGCGAGTCCTTGGATTTTTCCTACACGGTCAATACCGACAAAATCCAACTGGACACATTGGAAAAAGTGGATGGCGCAGGCATTGAAATTGCACCGATCATTGATGGCATCCCTGCCGACATTGACGGCGGCAGCTGGACAATTACACCGGATGGGATGCAGTCCGTCACGACCAGCGGACATACGGCAGATGACAATTACCACCTGAACGGCGGCGATGGTTCTGTAATATGGACGGTGCATTTCAGCGTCAGCAAGTCGGCCTCCCAGAGCGGCAGCATTACCGCCAACAGTGAGCAGGACGCCGATGCACAGGCATCTGCCGCGCAATCTGCTGCACAGAGCGCCTGCGAAGGTCAGGTCAACGGGGAAATTGAAGCTGCACTTTCTGCTGCCCATAACTACTTTGACAACCTGAAATTCTCCTACAACGAAGTGACGGTGCCCCACGGCTTTGATGCTTTCGGCGGCGACCTTGGCAGCAGCCAGACCATTACCGTGCCTGCCAACAGCAGCAACGATTACCTCATGAAAAACGATGAGTGGTCCGTCAAAGTTGCCATCAACAAAATTGACAGCGAAACCAAACAGCGTATCAAGGGTGATGCAGAGTTCAAGATTTATGAATGGGATACCGTGCTCCAGCGCTATATCCCCGCAGGCGGCTATAACCAGTATGCGGTGGAGCGCCAGCCGGACGACACCTATAAAGTAATCAACCACAGCAATTATGCCAGCGGTTCTGACAATATCTATTACACCCAGCGCAACGAGGGCCGTTTTGTGGTTGTGGAGAGCCGTGCCCCCAATGGCTACTATGGCGACTGGACAGATGTAACGAACCCCGGCACAGCAGGTTCCGTATTGGGCAAGCGGGCCTACGCTTTTGAAATCACCAAGGCGTTGGACGGTCAAACTCTTTGGCTCGGCAATGCAGACTACAATGCCGACATTACCACCGCCAACAATGGCGGCACCCTGATCGACACCGGTGAGGGCATCGTTACGATTATGTTCGGCGACCGCGCGGCCAATAAAACCTACGACACAGATCCTACCGGCATTGCCAACAATGAAAAATCCTACACCATGCACGCGGATACCGATAAAATGCAAAACGATCGAGTCCTCGGCAGTATCTTGCTGACCAAGGTTGATTTGGATGCGGCGCGGTATCTGGCTGCGGGCAGCAACGGTGATACGACCTTGGAAGGAGCTGTCTACGATTTGTATGCAGCGGATACCATCTCTCACCCGGATGGTGTCACTGGAACCGTGGATTATTCTAAAATTACCGATGCCAATGGAAATCCAATCTGGCATACCACTGTGCTTACCAACGGCGGCTGGGATACGGATTATCTGCCCATTTTGCAGAAAGACCGGCTGATTGCCTCTGCTGCCATCAAGGGCGGGAAACTTGCTTTTTCCAACCTGTATATGGGACGCTATTACCTTGTCGAGCGTGCCACCGGTCTGGTGCTGCCCATTGACGGCAACGGCAAACTGTATACGACTGGCAAATACCCGCAGCTGAATAAGAAGCTGGAACGCACCGGCAAGTATACTGCCCTTGCCACCAAGGGTGGCGAGTACACCGACTACCTCTATAAGAATCAGTACTCTGCCGTAGCCGAAAGCCGCAAGCTGGACGGCAGCAAGGCGTGGGATGGTTATTATCTTTCCTATGCCACCGGGTATCTCTGCGATGAGGTCAACCACTACAAAACACTGACCTATGCAGATGAATCCAGCTACCATATCAACGCTGAGCAGGAAAGCCAAGATGAAGTCCTCAAATCCGGCTTCTCGCTGAATAAGCTGGTTTCTACCACCGGTCAGCCCTCCCCGGCGCTAAAGCTGGAGGGTGCGGGCTTTACCGTCTATCGCATTTCCAAGCTGAGCAAGGAAGCGCAGTTCACCACAAACCCGGATGGCAGCTACAATGCACAAAGTATTTTGGACGTTTACCGCAAAGACAACTACGATAATTTGACGCTCAAGTACGATTTCGCTGCCGAGGGGCAGGCTGTTGCCAATATGTATGAGAGCAACGCTGCCACGGTAGAAGCCTACAATGCCACCCTGACCGCAGATGGTGACTACGCCAACGGCAAAGGCAATGGCTGGGTTCCCACTGATCAGGATGCAGAGTACCGGTTGACAGAACTGTATACAAACGAGGAAGGTGTCATCCGCGTTGAGGGACTTCCGTATGGGCAGTACCTTGTTGTCGAGACTACCATTCCCAAGGACGTTTTCCAATGTGATCCCTTTATCGTAACAGTCAGCAAGGACAGCCCGCAGAGCCGCTTTACGGTTCCTACCGGCAGCGTTACCACCGCCACCAACAACTACATGACCTATAACGTGTTGGACGAAGAACTGGAAGGTTATTTGCAGCTTATCAAGACCGACACCGAAACCGGCAAGGCTGTGAAAATTGACAACACTGCTTTTGCACTGTACAAATTGGATGATAAAGGCAGCAAGACCCGTATCTCGATGATTGATCCTGCCAGCGGCAACGCCACCAAGAAAACCGATGTGTTCTACACCGATGCGGATGGCCTGATGAAAACGCCGGAAAAACTGCCGCTTGGTCGCTATCTCATTGAGGAATTGCAGGGACCCGAAGGCTACTACAATGATCCTGCCTACTCTGTAGAATTTGAAATCACTTCCGAGCGTGTCTGGCAGGTCGTGGGCAACGCCACCAATGACATGGACGAGTACATTGTAGAAGAAAAGTATTTCAACCATGAAACCCTCGGACAGTTGACCATCCGCAAGCTGGGCAATGTCCTGACCGATTACAAAGACGGGCAGTTCATCTACACGCAGGATAATTTGGCAGGGGCAACCTACGAAATCCACGCGGACGGCGATATTGCCACGCCAGACCGTCAGGGCACTTATTGGTATAAGGATGGCGACCTTGTTGCCACTGTTACCACAGGTGCGGCAGGTCAGGTCGATGAGGTGAAATTTGCCCCCAATCGTACACAGGCCACCTATGATTTCCTCACCATCTCCCATGACGGCACCAAGGGCGAAGTGACCGTGACCCTGCCTTTGGGCAAGTACACGATCACCGAGGTCAAAGCACCCTATGGCTTTGTGCTGACGCAGCAGAGCTATAGTGTGGAATTCGGCTGGGACAACCAGCGCAATGATATTGTGCTGGCGAAAACCATCGTCAGCCACGAGCAGGATGGCGACAAAGAGTGTTCATACGGCATTGTCAATGTTAAAGATGCTTCGGATGCCCATAAGACCGCACAGATCCTTGTCTTTGAAAATGCGCGTGTGCTGCCGGTTCCCGAAAAGCCCGATGACAAGGTCAGCAAAATCGGCGTTGGCATCTATAAGCAGGATCGCGAAACACTGACCTATCTGCCCGGTGCTGTGTATGAACTGTACACGGTGGACGATATTTTCGCAGCAAATGGCACGAAGCTGGTGGACGCCGGTGCAAAGCTGGCAACCAGTGACCCAACCAACGACAGCGGTTTTACTTGGTTTGATGTGGATGTGCCCATTCGCGCCGAAACCTATCCGGACTCCAGCAATAGCGGTAAATACCGCATTGTCGAAATCACCGCCCCTGCTGGGTATCTTCTTGATAACAGCCCCATCGAGGTCGAGTTCACCTATGCCGGTCAAGAAGTGGCATGGCAGGTAGTGGATGGCACAAACACCAATTTGCGCACTACGGTGAACATCTCCAAACAGGATGTCACCAATGGCAAAGAGTTGCCCGGTGCAAAGCTGGAAATCCGCGATGCAGACGGCAAGCTGATTGAGGACTGGACCTCTGCCAAGACACCGCATACCGTTCGCGGTCTGGAGCTGGACAAGGAGTACACCCTTATTGAAAAACGCGTTCCTGAAACCTATGCGGAAGCCGAAAACATTGCGTTTAAGCTCGTACAGGTTGGAAATGACCAGGAAAACGAAGTCTATGTAAAGACCGGCGACACTTGGAAAAAGCTGGACGACACCACCGTAGTCATGCAGGACGCACCTGTATTGGATATTGACAAGGTGGACGCAGACGACACCTTGCTGCCCGGCGCAACGCTGACAATCCGTGATGAAGATAAAAACGTCATCGACACATGGGTAACCGACTCCAATACGCATCGTGTTCCGATTTCGGAAGATGGTATCCACCTTTCTGACGGGAAAACCGAGCATATCTACACCCTGACGGAAGATGCCGCGCCTGCCGGTTATGAGGTGGCAAGTTCTGTTCAGTTCAAAGTCGAGCTGGTAGACGAGACGGTCTGTTTGTATCTGCGCACAGATGAAAAGGCAGACTGGGAACGAGCCGATAAGCGTCTTATCACGATGGTCGATAAGGCTACCCCGCACCATGAGGATACGCCAGAACCTACCCCTGCACCTACTCCGGCTCCCACACCTGCCCCAACACCGGTGCAGACCCCCGCACCGACTTCCACCCCCGCGCCGCAGCTGACGATCCCCCAGACCGGAGACACGTTCCCGGTGGCCTTGCTGGTCGTTGTTGTGTTCGGTTCTATTGCTGCAATCGGTGTGCTGACCTACAAACGCCGCAAATCTGAAGCTGATACCGAGGAGGACGACCAGTGATATGATTTATACCTGCATCGCAGACGGAATCCGCAGTCCGCCTGCGTTTTTTCTTAAAAATAAATATAAGGAACCGATGAAAATGCAAAATGGAAACACAAAACGCGTATGGCTGTATGCGCGAATTCCCGGTAATGATGGCGAAACACTTCGCTGCATCCGTGAGTGTGCAGCGAAAGCACAGCAGGACAACTGCAAAATTGTCGGCACCAGCGCTGACGAAAGTTATGGCTGGCCGCTGCGCCCCGGCTACCGTGAAATGATGCGGCAGGTCAAGGCCGGGGAAATTGATTGCATTTATATTTACCGTATGCGCCAGATCAGCGGCAAGGAACAACACCTATACCGCTTTTTCCAACAGGTCATGCAGCATGGCGTCAAGGTCGTAACGCTGGAATACAGTCTGCGCGACAGACTGCATGAGTACAGGTTGGAAATGAGAATTGAAAACTATGCAGCGCGGCACAAACTGCCCTTTCCATGGTGAGCTGCGAAAAATGTCGCAGACTATGACTGAAAAGTGCGGAAAAATGTCGCAAGAAGGGATGAACTATGATTGAAGAAACCGCAGTTCGCGTGGAAATCAGCGCTGCGCGGTTCGCTAGCCAGAGTATTTTTGATATACTCCGGCTGACCGTGCAGGCAATGAGCAACCAGAATTATGGGCAGCAAAGTCTGAACACGCTCAACCGGCAGGAACGCCCGCTGGCATCGGTGAACGTGAATAAAAAGACGCTGCCCTACATCCGCAGGCAGCTGAAGCAATATTCCGTAGATTTCTCTGTCACCAAAGACCGAGATACCGGCCAGATGTATTTGTGGTTTAAGGGACAGGATGTGGATCGTATTCAGACTGCGTTGGAAAACTGCATTGCAGAGCGCGGCAAAGAACGCCCAATTCCGGAACTGAGAGACCTATGCGACCGCGCCGTGCAGCGGGTCAAAGAGATGAACCAGTCCCGCCCTGTGCCGCCGCCGGAACATGGAGAACGCCTATGAACCAACCGAAAAGAAACCTGAAAATTTGGATACCCATTGCAGCGGTTTTATGCTTTTGGCTGGGTGACTGGATGGGTCACACATACGAACTCACCGAGGGAACCACTACGCACCGGCTGACAGCTGCACTGAACCTGAACAGCCTGCTGCTGCACCCGTTCAGGCTCTCGGCAGACGCCTTCTCGCTTGGCTGCGGTATTGCCGCAGCGCTCATGGCAGGGCTTATTTACCTTTGTGTGAAGTACAGCAAGCACCGCCTGATGCCCCAGAAGGAGTACGGCAGCGCCCGCTGGGGCGGCCCGGAAGATATTGCCCCTTTTCTGAATGAAAACCCGCAGAACAACCTGCCGCTCACGGCATCGGAAAGCCTGAGTCTTTCTCCAAAAATGAAAGTCACGGCAAACGATAACTATAACCGCAATAAGAACGTGATCGTGTTCGGCCCATCTGGTTCCGGTAAGAGTTACAGCGTTGCTGGCCCGCAGCTATTGCAGTTTAACAGTAACTATGTGCTCAGTGATCCGAAGGGAGAGTTGCTTCAGGAATATGGCAATGTTCTACTCTCTCAAGGATACAAGGTTAAGGTGTTCAATCTGAAAGACCGAGACAAATCCGATCATTACAACCTTTTCGCCTACATAAAAAATGAGGATGACATTCTGGTCGTCACCAAGAACCTTGTCAAAAATCTAAAAGAAGATCCCACCGCCAAGAGCACCGCCGACCCGATATGGGAGGAAGGAATGACGGCGCTGCTGGAAGCACTGATCGGCTATGTGTTCTACGAATTGGAGCCGGAAGAGCGGAACATGAACAATGTTATGACGCTGCTCCTTATGCTGGAATCGCAGGGGGATGGTCCTAACAGCGTAAGCCAGCTGGACCTGCTGTTTGATGACCTGAGCATCAACAAGCCGAACTCCTTTGCTGCAAAGCAGTATAAGCTCTATAAGATGGCTCCCGGCAAGACCGCACAGAGCATCAATGTGTCGCTGGGGCTGCGCATGAGCGCATTCAACATTCCGTCCATTGCCAATATCTGCGCGGACGATACGATTGACCTGCGGGAACTGGGCAGCGAGAAAAAAGTGGCGCTCTTTGTTGTTACGCCCGACACAACAACCGCTTACAATTTCTTGGCGGCAGTTATGTTCCAGCAGTGCTTTCAAATTCTGGTGGATATTGCAGACCATCGCCCGGATAAGCGCCTGCCACGGCATCTGCGGTTCCTCTTGGATGAATTTCCGAACATCGGCATGATACCGGATTTTCAAATCCTTATCAGTACGATTCGCAGCCGTGACATTGCCTGCACCCTGATTTACCAGTCATTGAACCAGCTGAAAAGCCAGTACAAAGATGACTGGGCGACCATCTATGAAAACTGCGATTCTATGATCGTTCTTGGCGCAGGCGGTAACCCGGAGAATCTGGAATTCTTCTCCAAGGCGTTGGGCAAGGCAACCATTGAAGTCATGAACACATCGGAGAACAAAGGCAGTCAAGGCTCGTATACGAAGTCCTATCAGGCTCTTGGACGTGAGTTGATGACCCCAGAAGAAATCCGAACTATGCCCCGGAACTGGTGCCTGCTGATGATTTCCGGTGTGGCACCCTTTTATTCGCGCAAATACAATCTGAAAGATCATCCCAATTACCATTTGGTAGAAGCGGAAGGCGGCAAGCCTTTCGACTATGACAGACGCGCAGAGCAGTCTTTTGCGGATTTTATCAGCAATGTGAAGGACGTAAAGACCGTAAATCTCTGTGCTGAGAATAACAACTGAACGGAGAAATATAAAATGGAAATGGTATCTACGATTACGACCCTCATCTCGAATGTTGTCACCTTTGCCGGTGGCCTCCTGCTGCTGTTCGGCGCGGTGACGCTGGGCACCAACCTGAAGGACCACAACGGTCCCGGTATCAGCAGCGGTGCATGGGCAATGGCAGGCGGTGTGCTGATTATTGCGGTTGCCACCTACTTCGGCACGCTGACAGTCGGGTAAAGGAGGGCTGCGCTATTTTTGAAGATACAATACGCAGCCAGTTGGAGGGCATTTCTGCCACGGTCAACTCTATGGGACAAAATTCCGGTTTGCTCAGCAGCCTGACTGACTGGAACAGCACCTTGGCGGGCTATGCTGACAGCATAAGCACCGGCGTGGTCATGCCGGTGGCGCTGACCCTGCTGGCGCTTTTTATGATTCTTGAGTTGTACAATGCCACCCAGCGCATTGCCATGAACGGCAGCAACAACGCTTTTACGATCCAGCAGATTGCGCTGGTCATGCTGAAAATTGTTGTTTGCCGGTGGGCGGTGGTACATACAACGGAAATCCTGAACGCACTCTTTGAAATCGCATCCACCGTGACTACGGGCATATCCGGTTATGTCGGCAGTGGCGAGGTCAATACGACCGTTGACATTGAAAATGCCATCGCCGCGCTGCCGGGCGGCATTGGCAATATGCCGGTGGCGCTGGAGCTGATGGTCGTGGGCTGGATGCTGCGCATTGTGAACATCGTGGTCAACACCATTGTGGCAGCACGCTTTATAGAGTTGTATGTCTACAATGCGATGGCATCGCTGTCCATAGCCACACTCTGCTATCAGGAGCTGCACGGTATTGCGGTGAACTTCCTCAAATCTTACCTCGCGGTTGCCTTGCAGGGCGCAGTGCTGTATCTGGTCATCGGCTTTTATCCGGCACTGGCCGGTTCGTTGGGCACCGGCGGCAGCATCACGGAGCAAGCGTGGGCAATGCTGGGGCAGTCGGTGATCCTGCTGGTGGCAGTGTTTATGAGCGGAAAGTTCACGAAAGCCATTACCAATGCAATGACCTAATACCATTTGGAGATTGAAAAAGCTATGATTGCCACAAAAACAAACCTCGAAATCACAGAGTACAGAGAAAAGTTCTTTTTGGGGCTATCTCTCCGCCAGCTGGCCTGCTTTGCTGCGGCTGCGGTGCTGGCGATTGCGACCTGCTTTGTCTGTCTGCACTGGCTGCGGATGGATATGCAGGTCGTTTCTTATATCGTCATGGTGGAGGTGCTGCCTTTTCTGGGACTGGGCTTTATCCACCGTGACGGTTATCCGTTTGAAAAGCTCGTGAAAATTTACTGGGCATGGCACAGCGAAAATGCAGCGGTGCCGATCCGCCCCTATAAGGAGAGTCGAAATGTTCAAAAGAAAAGAACTCGCAGAAATTCCGAATGTGAAACCTATTGCCGCCGAGACGAAAAAGCAGCGCGCAAAGGAAGGAAAGCAGCGGTCAAAGCAGCTGCGCAGATCCGCAAAACAATCCGAAATGAATGCCGCCCAGAGCGCCCGCAGCATTAAGAAGCGCCGTGCGCCTGAGAAGGCTGCGGACTGTCTGCAATATGAGCGTATGTACGAAAGCGGCATCTGTGAGGTGGAACCGGGGCTTTTCTCCATGACAATGGCATTCACGGATGTCAATTTTCAGCTGGCGCGGCAGGAAGAGCAGAAAAGCCTTTTTACCCAATACAGTGAATTTCTGAACTATTTTGACCCGGACACGCATCTGCAAATCAGTCTTGTGACCCGGCGTGTGGATGAAGCGGAATTCCGCCGCGACACTTTTCTGCCGCTGCGTGGTGACAGCCGTGACAGGTACAGCGAGGAGATGAACCGCGTTATATCGGAAAAAGCGCTGCAAGGGCAAAACGGATTGATTCGGGAGAAGTATATCACCATCAGCTTGCATGAGGATGATTACCGAAAAGCGCAGGTTCGGCTGCTCAAACGCGCCGAGGACATCCAAAACCTGTTCAAGCGCATGGGCAGCACTGTACGCAGGCTCTCCGGTATCGAGCGCCTGAACCTGCTGCATGGTATTACCCGCCCGGAAGAAGTCATGGCATTTTCTTATGATTGGCTGCTGGCAGAGGATTCCATTATGACCAAGGATTTTATTGCGCCCAGCGGTTACAACTGGAAGCCGGAGCATGATGACTCCCGCGCTGTGTACAATGACCGCTACCAGTTTGGCGAGTATTATGGCAAGGTGCTGTATCTGCGGGATATTGCCCCGCAGATGAAAGACAATCTGCTTTCGCTGCTCAGTGACTTAGACTTTGATAATGCAATTTCCATTCATGTAGATGCCGTCGAGCAGCGCGAAGCCGTTGAGCAGGTTCAAAAGCAGTTGGCTTATATGCAGAAAGAAAAGGGCGATGGCATGGTCAATGCTGTGCGCATGAACCTGCCCGCCTACATGGGCGTGCGATATGAACTGACCAACCAAATCGAGGATGCCGAGGAGCTGCTGGATAACCTACACAATTATAACCAAAAGATTTTCAAGGTCTGCATCCTGATCCACACCTATGGCCGCAACAATGCCGAACTGGACGAGCGTGTGCAGCAAATCTGCAATACTGTGCAGCAGCAGACGTGCCGGTTCAGCCCTATCCCGTTTGAGCAGTGCGCTGCCATGAACAGCGTTTTACCACTTGGAAAGAAATGGCTGGCGCTGGAGCGCACTCTCCTGACAGTGAATACCGCTATCTATGTGCCGTTTACTACGCAGGAACTGTTCCAACCCGGTGGATTGTATGAGGGCACCAACGCCCGCAGTAAAAATCTGATTATGGTCAACCGAAAACTGCTGCCTGCCCCGGCTGGTATGGTGCTGGGCATGACCGGCTTCGGCAAATCCTTTGCTGTTATGCAGATGATGGCAGGTATCATGCTGCGCTGGCCGGAGGATGATCTGGTCATCATCGACCCGGAAAATGAATATGCGCGGCTAGTCGAGGCTTTTGGCGGCGAGGTGATTGAAATCTCGGCATCGAGCAAATCTCATATCAATCCGATGGATATTTCGGAAGATTACGGCGATGAAGGTAATCCTATCCAGCTGAAAAGCCAGTTCCTGCGGGATTTCTGCCAACTGGTTTTGAACAGCAAAGAGCTGAGCGCCCAAGAGTGCAGTCTTGTGGACCGCGCAGCGCTGATTACATACCAGAAATATTTGCTGCATCCGGAGCGTGAGCAGATGCCCTCGCTGCATGATTTTTACAATAATTTGTCTTTGCAGGGTTCGCAGGCAAAAGCGCTTACGATGGCGTTGAGTATGTATGTGGATGGCACAATGGACCTGTTTGCCCACCAGACAAACGTGGATTTGCAGAACCACTGCATCTGTTTTAATACCGTGAAACTGGGCAAGAGTATGCAGTCCATCGGCATGATGACGGTACTGGACCAGATTTGGAACCGCATCACCCGAAACCGCGTGCTGGGACGCCGCACTTGGATTTTCACCGATGAGTTCCAGCTCCTGCTGGGCAACAGCGCCTGCACGAACTACTACTTCGAGCTTTCCAGCCGTGCCCGTAAGTGGGGTGCCATCCTGACTTCCATTACCCAACACGTTCGCTCTGTGCTGAACAATGAAGATGCCCGCCGTATGCTGTCCGACTGCGGCTATATCAAGCTGCTGAATCAGGCCCCGGACGATGCAAACGACATTGCACGGCTGCTTCATATCTCCGATGAAGAAAAGCGGTATATTGAAAATGCCGAGGTTGGCAGCGGTCTGCTGATTGCAGATAAAGTAGTGGTGCCTTTCAACAATACTTTCCCGCAGGACACTGAGCTGTTCCGTCTGATGGATACGAATCCTAACCGCAAGAAATAAGCCGGGATTGTAGGGGTTATGAAATGTCAGAACTATTCACGCAAACGAATAAGCAGAAGGAACTCTTTCGAACAGAAGAGGATATTGTAGCGAACATTCAGACTCAATTCGGTATGCCGCATACGGGAAAAGACCTTCTGCTTGATGCAAAAATGGGGCCAAATAAAGACCAGTCCAGTCGTCTGGACTCTGAACCAGACGCGCTATCTGATACAGGAATGTCCGATGATGTCGGTGCCGGTGACACATCCGGAATCCTGCATGATTCTGCTGGAGGTAATAAGAATACTATCACCGGCACAAACACACCGCGCTCCAGTCGTACAAGCGCCTATTATGATTTGCTGCGCAGCCAGCACAAGAACGGTCACTATAAAGCTCCTGCATACCGGGTTGTGGATAAAATAGAAAGTCCGCTGCAAGCCGGAGCCAGCGCTTTGAATTATCACGATGACTTCGATACGGATGCCGTTCAAAATGCAGGGCTGCACATGGCAGTAGAGCAGACTGTTGTGGAAGGTAATATCATGGCCGCAGCAGCGGACAGCGCTTTTGTAATCGGCAAACAAGCTGGCAATATCCTGAAAGACCTGAAAGATGAAACGATTGATGCGAAGGATGCGTTGAAAGCCGGTCGGCAGGTACTGCGCCTGCAAGGAGGAAAATCCGTTGTAAAAATCGGTGGTGCAACCCTACGCAGTACAGAGCAGTACCTATCTTCATTTCAGGTTTCAACGGATGATTTCACCGGCAGTGTTCCGGGAAAGGTCAAAGAGGCTGCTACCAATACCGGGAATGTTCTGAAAAAGATAACCAAAGTGGTTCTGCACCCACTGCGAAATCTGATTGCTATGGGAAAAGTAATCCTGATTAGTGCGGTTATTTTACTGTTCCTGATTATTGTGAGCCTGTTGGGTCAGATGAGCGGCACAACGTCTACCTCTGTGTTTGGCGCGAATCGTATTGAGGACGTTCAGACGCTTGTGCAGAAAATCAACGATTACCGAAATGCAGCGGTTACCGAGGGCGTCTATCAGGCATTCCAGAATGATGTTGACCCCAATGGCAATCCCTATGGGTACGATTCCCTCACCGGGCAGCGCAGCAATAATTTGCAGCATGGTGTTACTTGGAACTATGCAAACGGTATCTACAATGACACGGCGGAGATTATTTCCTTGGCAGCAGTGTATTACCAGCAGAACTGGCCGCGCTCAGAGCTGTTGTCTGCTTTCAGCGACAATGTGCCTTTTACTAAATTCTGCCGAGCACTGGCAGCGTATGGTCTGGATGTGACGGCGCGGGAGTCAGCTCCTTATTCCTGCATGGGCTATGGCGGCTGCGTGAACGGTTACCGCAGCGAAGGTGAAGTGGTTTCCGTTAAGGATTATCGCCTTGAAACGCATACTTGCAGTGAGGGCGATGATGCCTGCGGGCAGTACGATGCCGCCGCAGAGTGGCACTGGAATGAAGGTCATGCGGAGAACGAAAGCTATACTGTATGGAAAAAGGACGGCACACATGATGTGACCGTCTTTTTTCCTATCATTTTCCCGGATGGTGCAACAGGTTCTGAACTTTCCGATTTGCCGGAAGAATACCACGCTGTTGTTGATGGAAGAATCAATGCCGCAGACTGCATCGGCGATATTGTGCTGGATGATAGCGCTAATTTGTACAAGGGCGAACTGAACGACTGGTTTTATACCCCTGACGAGCTGACGGTTACTTTTACTGTTGTGACCGGCGAGGGAGAGAATGCCGTGTCCGATGATTACGAGGTTACTTTCTCCAATGCAACGGCCATACCTTGGTGCCCCGGAGAGTTGAACGATGGGCAGTACGGTCACTACGATCTCGACTGCACGATTTATCTGACAGGATATGACCGCTACACCGACCCGGAAACGCAAGCCCCGAACGGTGCTGATGGCGGAACAGGAAATCTGGAAGCGCTGGCTGAAAGCTGCGATGCAGGAACTTTGACCCGGACAATCATTAAGCAGGATCAGTACGGTAATGAGTATGCCGGTAATGCGGTATCCGCCCGATATACAAAAACGATCACGCTGCCCAACGGCGCGAGAGGATTTCAGGGGTGGTATAAGGATGGTGAAGATGCTTATGGAAATGTGGAATGGGCATCGCTTCTGTATCGCATGGACTGGGAAGAACTGTATGGGATTGTGGACGGCATAAAATGCCGCGCCACCGGCAGTGGCATGACCGAGGAAGAACTGCGGCAGCTATTTGCCAGCCTGAATATCGACGCCACGACCGCACGCGGTCAGGTGGTCGCCTTTGCGTTAAGCTGCCAAGGAAAGTTTGTCTATGCCCAGCCATCTTCGCTGCGCGGCGGGCCGGGCAATCCAAGCGTGGGCATCAATCTGGATTGTTCGAGCTTTGTCCAATATTGCTATTGGGCGCAGAACCTGCCTTTTTCCGCAGGCAGCACAGCCGCCTATCGGAACGCAGCAGACCTAGTAAGTATTTCCCCGTCTGAAGTCCAGCCGGGAGATCTGCGCGTGGTATATGCCTCTGGCGGCGAACAGGGGCACGTTCAGATGGCACTTGGCAGCGGTGTGTGGATCGAGTGCTGCTATGGCTATGGCGTTGCAGTGAATATGTCCAACGCATGGATGGAGAGCAGACCATGCTATTATTTCCGCTATGCGGGATTCTGAAAGGTGTTTTTTATGAGAAAATTTCTCGCATTACTTTTTGCGCTTTTACTTTGTACAGCAACAAAAGTCTATGCAGAAGATGCTGCTACTGTAACGGTGGAGGTCAAGGATTTGCCGCAACAATTGCAGAACCGCACTGTGATTGTCACACTTGGCAATGGCCCATCTGATACAGAATCAACAGTTATTGTTCTGGATGGGCTGAACAACTACACGGCAACGGTGACGGTTGCACCGTCAGAATATTACTGCGCGGCTGCTGTGCAGTATGATACCTTGGGGGATTATCCCTTGCAGGAAATCAACCAAACGACATTTTTGCAAGTGGAAGATGGAAACCACTACGATCTGATTTATACCCTGGCAGGCAGCAGCTGGTATGAGAGCGTGACCGGCCAGCAACGTCACTACACATTGCAACCGCTGGAAACGCCACCAGAGAACTATGAGCCAAAACCGGCGCAAGTAGGAGCATACCTGACCGCACCGGTTGGCTTTTCCCAACACGCGATAGTTTACTTGCAGAATTTGTACACTGATGATGTCTATGATTTGGAGCTTTATGAATCGAATGGGTTAGCCGCTGTTGAACCAAATGCACTGAGCGGAAAATATGCTTTTCTTTCGGCTTATGTTGTTGGTGATGCAGAAAACCGTTACCAATTCAGCTGTGAGCAGAATGAACTCTCTACTGAAAACGGTGTGGACTTTCATTTGACGGTGACGGACACTGCCAATCCAGACCGCGAGATGAACACGCCCAGCCGAGATCAAAACAGCACGGTGCAGGCGGCGAACAGCTTCAACAACAGAAATACGGATGCACCGCAGCAGCCGACCACAGTGCCAGAGATTGTTTCCCAACCTGTAAAGCAGCAGGAAAAGCAGCTTGATCTGCTTTCCTTGCTGCTGGACTTTATGCCGGTGGTGCTTGTGGGGGCGGTGCTCTTTGCAGTGTGCCGCAAGCATCGCCGTTGAGACCCACAGGGGTAACCGGAGCGTGAGCGACGGTTAGCAAGCATTGCATCTGGGTCCCACAGATGCAGATCAGGGACACCCTGAAACCCGTTTTGGGCAAACCCAAGCCCAATAGAGGAAGGTGACTTTATGGCGAATCGCAGACGTCCTATACCGAAGCGCATCTGGTTTACGGAGGAGGAGTGGCACTTAGTTGAAGCAAAGATGGTTGAAGCTGAAATGACAAATTTCTCGGCGTTTGGTTTAGAGATGCTTTTGCATGGAGAGGTACGGCATTATGACTTTTCCAATCTGAAACAATTAAATGCTTCGATGGGTCGCATCGCTGGCAGCATAAACCAAATTGCAAAACGCTGCAATGAAAATAAGTCGGTTCACACCAATGATGTAGAGCAGCTGCGCCGAGAATTTCTTGAACTGAAAGCAGACTATCTGGAACGTGTGGTTAAGCTGTTGAGAAAAATTTATTGAATAGGAGAATGACGATATGAATCAAAATGAAGAAATCCGTGTGTTGTATGTGCAGCCGGGTAAGTACCCAGAGGAAATCAAGATACCTAATACGCTGGAAATTTTTCAAAAATATGTTTGTGGGAGTATAGAAAGCGTAAGATTGGACAGGGATGCCTATATCATCTGTAATGATGAAGGAAAGCTGCTTCCATTACCACCGAACCGCTTATATGGTCCAACGGATTTCTTCGCAGGTCCGTTTCTGATATGCGGAGACGGTGGCGAAGATCTGATAAGTTTGACGGATAGTCAAATTACAAAATATGAGAAAAAATATCACTCACCCCTGATTTTCCTTGAGCTATATCCGAAGCCGATTACTCTCAAATGCACGTCAGAATTGTATGCTAAATGCAGGGGAGAGGAACATCAGCATGATACACAAGAAAATGAACATGATGAGAGATAAGTCCATTTGTATGGAAAATCGTGAAAATGGGCTTTGCTCTTATTGAAAAGCATGATATACTATTCTTACATTGTACTGATGTAAGGAGAGCAGCGATGGCAGGCACAGAACGGTATGTTCGTAACAGCACAGCAGATTTTCTTGTGTTCACGAAAGATTCAGAGACAGATGGCATAGAAGTTCGCGTTCAGGATCACGAGGTTTGGCTGACGCAAAAAGGCATCGGACAACTGTTTGATGTTGACCGCAGTGTTGTTGCCAAACATCTGCGGAATATTTTTGCGGAAAATGAATTATCCGAAAGTACAACTTGTGCAAAATTTGCACAAGTTGCAGATAATGGCAAGACCTATCACTACAAATTCTACTCCCTGCCCGCCATTATTGCTGTTGGCTACCGCACCAATTCCACCCGTGCCACACAATTCCGTCAATGGGCAACCAAAGTGCTGGATACATTTACCCGGCAGGGATATGTTCTGGATAAGGATCGGCTTATTAATGGGCAAATCTTTGATGAAGATTACTTCGACCATTTGGTTTCCGAAATACAGGAAATCCGCGCCAGCGAGCGCCGCTTTTACCAGAAAATTACGGATATTTATGCTACTGCCGTAGATTACTCGGTAGACAGCAAAACGACCAAAGACTTTTTTGCAACCGTTCAGAATAAAATGCACTACGCTGTTCACGGCAGTACTGCCGCAGAGGTCATTGTGCAACGGGCAGACCACACAAAAGACCACATGGGGTTGACCTCATGGAAGAATGCCCCAAACGGGAAGATAGTCAAAGCCGATGTTTCTGTTGCAAAGAACTATTTGCAGCAGGATGAGTTACAAGAACTGAATGAGATTGTAACAATGTACCTTGACTATGCAACGCGCCAAGCACGGCGGCATATTCCTATGACGATGCAGGACTGGGCAGAGAAACTGGACGCTTTCCTGCAATTCAACGATGCCGAAATTCTAAAAGATAAAGGAAAGGTTACAGCAGCAATCGCAAAGGCTTTCGCAGAAAGTGAATTTGAAAAGTACCGCGTTATACAGGACAGGCAGTACCAAAGCGATTTTGACCGCCTTATGATGGAGGCGGAATCAACAAAACAATAATTACAGGCAGATGCCCTATGTGAGATTCATTTCACATAGGGCATTTTTCTTTTAGGGAGCTTCTATGGCTATAACAAAAATCCACGCGATAAAATCTACTCTCGGCAAGGCACTGGCTTATATTGAAAACCCGGACAAGACCGATGGACAGATGCTGGTATCGGGTTACAACTGTGAACCGCAGACGGCTTCAATCGACTTTGAAATGACTGCGGTACTTGCACACAAGGCACGAAATCTGAAAAGAAAGCGTTCCACAAATCTTGCCTATCACCTGATACAGTCTTTTTCTCCAGAAGATGCTGTCACGCCTGAGCAGGCACATGAGCTGGGGAAGAAACTGGCATTTGAATACACAGGCGGCAAGTACGAGTATGTGGTAGCAACTCACATTGATAAAGGTCATATCCATAACCACATCATGCTCAATGCAGTTTCCTTTTACGACTATAAGACACTGAGGACGGTGCCTTACCGCACGGCACGTCAGATACGGGATATTTCCGATCGCTTGTGCATGGAAGCGCATTTATCCGTAATTGATGATCCACAAAAGATTGGGCAACTGTACCCTGAAAACGCAGGGAAAAAGAAATCTGCATCCAACCGGACGGAAATCCGAAAGAGGCTGGATTTTTGCTTGGAGCGAGCAACAGATTATAGTCAGTTTCTTTCTATGGCAGAGGGACTGGAAATCACACCTACAATTCGCGGTAAGCATATGAGCTATTTGCTGGAGGGTGCGGGTCGAGCAGTCCGGGATAATAGCTTATCTGATACGGATACATTTACTTATGCCGGTATCTGCGCCAGACTGTCTGACAATGCACAAGAGCAGAAATACCTGAGAAAGACAATTACTGGTATCCTCCGTTCGGTAACTGGTATGGCGGACTTTGCAGATAAACTGAAAACTGCAGGCATCGAAACCAAAGTGAAAAAATCGACCGAGCAGGTACTGTACCGGTCCACGGCGTTGGATGGTGCATGGGTTCCCGAAGATGCCCTCGGTTCCGAATTCACCAGTGAAGGAATTGAGTATGCGCTGAAGAATGGAAAAATGCAGCTTTCTGATGGGGAAGAGAATTCGCTGCTCGACCGCTATCAGAAATTGACGATTCAGTATCCAGAAGTTTGTACGGCAGCAGTGAAGTTAAGCAGCCGCCAAATTCTGTCTGCGGGAAAAAATGGTTTGGTTCTTCAGGTTCACGATGACAATGGAAACCCCGCCAAACTAATGGTCAACAAAAGCGAAGTGACGACTTCGCCGGATGGCGAAATCACTTTCAATGTCGGAAACGACTTCTCTTATGACTTGGTTTATGAGGACGAAACCCACGGCACGATTCGAGGCGCAAAGCTGATCCAGCAGATTGACGAGGAAAACCATGTAGAGCCTGTGCAAGTCATCCTTTCGGAAAATCAGATAAAAGCTATGTCTATTCGAGGTGTGACGCTCCATCTACCGCAGAATGGCATTGAACGACTATTCATACCTGAAAAATATGTGCTTCGTGATTTGGATGCCGGGCAGTGTACAGTGCTTTTATATCCCAACCTGCAATATAGTTATGTCCCCATCGGAGATTCAAAGAAAAGGCTGAACATACAAGGCGACCGTCTCTCCGAATTTCTGGGAAGTTCAATTAATCCTATAACGGAAAGCACTGGACTAAAGCGTAAAATTGCTGCGGTAGAACGGCGTGCAGGAATTGAAAATGCGAAGTTCCTCGGCAAAATGCTGCAAGGCATGACCGATAGTCGAATCCATACCACCGGCGATTACGATAAAGTTATACATAATCTTGGAAAAACGCAGATTGGACTTACAAATGAACTGGCAGAGGTGAAGCAAAAGCGAACTACCTACGCAGCTGCTGCAAAACATTTGCAGATATGCAAGACTTATAAGCCTGTATGGATGGAGTATGCAGCAAAACCCTTAAATCAAAAGATGGAATATTTCAATCAACATAGTACGGAACTTCAAGCATACCGCAATGCAGCAGCATACCTCGAAAAAGAGAGCATCGACCAATCGGTAGAGATTGATAAGGTAAATGTCCTCGCACAAGAAATGGGGCATCGGATGCATGAATTAGTGGAACAATTACGAGACGTAAATTTGCAGGAACAGAAAGTCCGTCAGGAACGGCAAACTCTTGCTGAAATCCGATCGGATTTGGTTGAATGAATGCCTGACTTGTACAAATTCTTGCTGAAAGTTCAAAGTACAAATTATCGGACAAGCGAGGATTTATAATAGAGTTGGCGATACTATGCGCTTGTAGAAACCGAGGGCAACGGTCAAAGCCATCCGTTTGCACCGTGGTCAAAATGCAAAAAGCGCAGCCGCAGAGAACATCTGCGGCTGCGCTTCGATCCATTTTCAAAGCTTCGGCATCACTCAACGCCATATTGTTGTCTAAATAACTTAGCGACGATGTTTTGCTTTTGAGGCATCGGGCGGACAGACAAAGCCAGACTCGCCGCCTAATCCGCGCAGAGCTCCGCCACCAATGCGTCCATCTGCGCTTCGCTGGTTTGGTTCAGTGCGCCGCGCAGCGATACATCTGTTTCACACAGTCGGAGTTCCTTCATCTTTTCCAACTCGGCGCGCATCAGCCGCGCGGCAGCAGGGGCCCATGAGCCGTTTTCCATGAGGCCGATTCGGCGGTTTCGGAATTCCTTTGTCTGTAAATGATCCAAAAAGGCCTTCATGGGCGGGAACAGTCCTCCGTCATAAGTGGAGCAGGCCAACACCAGTTTCCCACAGTAGAATGCGCTGGTCACGGCATAGGAAAGGTCTGTTGCCGTCAGATCGCACATGGTGACTTGCGCACCTTTTCCCTCCAGCTTGCTCTTGAGGGCCTCCGATGCATATGCGGTATTTCCATGGATGGATGCGTGAGCGATCAGGATGCCCTCCGGTTCTTCCGGTTTCCATTGTGACCAGAGATCATAGAGCCGCAGATACTCCCCCAAGTCTTCTGTGAGCATGGGGCCATGGAGCGGGCAGATCGTTTTAATCTCCAGCGCGGAGATTTTTTTCAGTAGCGCCTGCACCTGTGCGCCATACTTTCCGACGATGTTGTAATAATACCGCCGGGCCTGCGGCGCCCAGGGAGCACGGGCTGTCCGTTCCAGTGAACCGAAGCGGCCAAAGGCATCCGCCGAGAACAGGATCTTTTCCTCCTCTTCATACGCTGCCATCACCTCCGGCCAGTGTACCATCGGCGCCAGCAGAAAGCGCAGCCGGTGCAAACCCAAGGAAAGCGTATCTCTTTCGCCAACCTCCCGCATACGGTCTTCCGACAATGCACCTGTGCCGAAGAACTGCTTGATCAGGGTAAATGTTTTCGCGTTTCCCACGATCTTCATCTCCGGGTACTTTTGTGCCAGCCGCATGAGGCTGCCGGAATGATCCGGCTCCATGTGTGTGACCACAAGATAGTCGGGGCTGCGCCCCTCCAACACCCGCTCCACATTGGAAAGCCATTCTTCCGCCGCCCGTGCGTCCACGCTGTCCATCACGGCGATCTTCTCATCCAGAATGACATAGGAGTTGTAGCTCACTCCCATAGGCTGGACGGGGTACTGGTTTTCAAAGAGTGCCAATGTGTTATCATCCACCCCTACATAGCGGATGGCATCTGTTACCGTTTGAATGGTCATAATACAAAACAACTCCTTATCATTTGTTCAGGACCTGCATTTCCGGGTTCTTCTCCCCAAATTTCTCGCGCAGCGCACTGCAGATATCCTCCCGGGACTTGCCCTGCTTCTCACCGTTTTTAATGAGCTTGTACGCCTGAAACAGCGCCGAGGGGCCGATCTCGCTGCAGACAAGACCGATGCCCTGATTCCATGCCAGCACTTCGAACACGTCGCCCAAACCTTCGCAGTAATCGTCCCACATGAGCTGCGCCTTGCCGTCCACCATGGCGATGGCACCCTCATGACACGCCTCGGCGCAGGCGCCGCAGCCGTTGCATTTATCCTGATCGATTTCAATGATCCGTCGTTTCATGTTCGATTCTCTTGTTGCTTTTGTGCGTTCATTGTACTATACTAAAAGCAACAAGTCGGTTGAATTTTCAACGAAAGAGAACTTTTTATGAAAGAATTTCTTCCGGTACTTCATACGGCGGCGCTTTTCTCCGGCATTTCCGACGATGAGCTTGCCGTCATGCTCTCCTGCCTTGGGGCGAGGATCAACACCTTCCCCAAAGGCACACGCCTGCTCCGCGCCGGGGAGCAGGTGGAGGAGATGGGTCTTGTGTTGGCGGGCAGCGCCCTCATTATACAGGAGGATATCTGGGGAAACCGCAACATCCTCTCCAAGACCGGGCCGGGGCAGACCTTCGCGGATGTGTTTGCCTGCGCGCCGGGAGCGGTGCTGAACGTGAGCGTGGAGGCGGAGAGCACGATGACGGTGATGTTTCTACACATAAGGCGCGTTTTGAGCGTGTGCCCCTCCGCCAGCTCCCACCATAGCCGGATCATCCGCAATCTGCTGGGCGAGTTAGCGGAGAAGAATCTGCGGCTCAACGAAAAGCTCACCCACATGGGCCAGCGCACGACGCGTGCAAAGCTGATGTCCTATTTTTCCGCCGAGGCCCTGCGGCGCGGGGTCTATGAGTTCGACATTCCGTTTTCAAGGCAGCAGCTTGCGGATTACCTCGGTGTGGAGCGCAGCGGGCTGTCCGTGGAGCTTGGAAAAATGCGGGATGAGGGCCTGCTCGACTTTCACAAAAGCCATTTTCTTCTCAAAACGCCGGAGGCTGACCGCCCCTTTCCTTCTGCGCGTTAAGGAGCCCCCTTTGGGCGTATTAGCAAGTGCGGATAACCCCGTCAGCCACGGAGCGTCTGGGTTTTGCGGATTGAAGAAGCAGCTACGGTCTATAGAGATCGGCAGGACAGCGTCAGTTCGTACAATCTGATTTGATCATACCCACAGCCGCTTTGGCTGTGGGTATTTTCTGTTTGAACTCCAAAAGCTATGCAGAGCTCAAGGAGCCTAATCGTACAACCGGAGCAGCGCCGCGCCGATTTTCTCAAATTATGTGACGCCATGACAGTAAAACCGCTTGTCACGCGGTATACTACGCATAAAAACACAGCCGCAGAGTACATCTGTGGCTGTGTTTTGTGTTCAGTTGCTCACTGTTGCGTGGACTGGATATGGAGAGACAACATATCTCCCGATCTTACATGGGTTATCTTATCTGCCATCACTCTGGCAGTTTGCCTTGCAGATATGTCGGCATCCCCACTGCGGTCGTATCCGGCCTGACCTTAAACATGGCTTTTTCAATCTACCTCCCTTATCGGTTTTCCGCGATATATTTCTCCGCCATGTGGACTGCCACCGCGCCGTCCGCCACGGCGGTGACCACCTGACGGAGGGGCTTCGTCCGCACGTCGCCCACGGCGTAAACGCCGGGAATACTGGTTTCCGTGGTCTCTCCGGCCACGATATAGCCGCCGCCGTCCAGCGCCAGTTGACCCACCGCCAGCGCCGTGGCGGGCTGTCGGCCCACGCTGACAAATACGCCGTCGCAGTCCACCACGCTTTCCTCACCGGTGACGGTGTCCCGCAGGCGGACGCCGGTCAGCCTGTCCCCGGAAAGCAGCGCGGAAACGACGCTGTTCCAACGGAATTCCACGTTTTCGGCCTGTGCCAGCGGCTCGTGATAGATCTTGGTGGCCCGCAGGGTGTCTCTGCGGTGGACGAGGATCACCTTTTTCGCCACGCGGCTGAGAAGGAGGGCATCTGCCGCGGCGGAATTGCCGCCGCCCACCACGACCACCGTTTTGCCCTTGTAAAACATCCCGTCGCAGGCGGCGCAGTAGGCCACGCCCCGGCCCACCAGTTCCGACTCTCCGGCCACGCCCAGCGTTCTGGGTTCCGCACCGGTGGCCAGCACCACGGTTTTCCCCCGGAAGATCCCCTCGCTGGTCTCCACGAGCTTGGGAACCGCCGTCAGATCCATGCGGAGGACTTCTGCGTATTCGCTGCGTGCCCCAAAACGCTCCGCCTGCTTTTGCATCTTCTCCGCCAGAGAGAAGCCGTCGATCCCGTTCTCAAAGCCGGGGTAGTTGTCGATCTGCTCGGTCAGGGCCATCTGCCCACCGGCGGACAGTTTTTCCAGCACGATGGTGTCCAGCCCCGCCCGTGCCGCGTACAGGGCGGCGGTGTAGCCGCCCGGTCCACCGCCCACCACAATCATATCATAAACATGATTGTTGTTCATATCTGAACCCTCCGTTATTTCGCCAAGGCTTCCTGAATGAAACGGTCGATCTCTGCCTTTGAGCCGGGCGCGGTGATGGAACCCACGGCCTTTCCGTTCCGGAACAGCACCAGAGTTGGGATGACCTTGATCCCCTCGGCCCCCGCCAGCTGCGGCTCCTCGTCAATATTGATCTTGCCGACGGCAAGGCTGTCCGCGTATTCCTCTCCAATCTTCTCATACGCAGGGCCGATCCTCCGGCAATAACTGCACCAGGGTGCCCAGAAATCCACCAAAACAGGCTTTTCCTCCCGGATCAACTGCTTAAACTGCTCCTGATTCATATTCATAGCTGCCATATCTGTCAGCTCCTTTCCTTTGTTTGGGTATAGTATACCGCGTGACAAGCGGTTTTACTGTGACGGCGTCACATAATTTGAGAAAATCGACGCGGCGCTGCTCTGGTTGTATGATTAGGCTCCTTGAGCTCTGCAGCCACGCCCTCACTGCGCCAGCGTTTCCCGGATAAATGTCTCAATGGCGGCTTTGGAGCCGGGCGCTACCACAGAACCGATCACCTCGCCGCTCTTAAAGAGCATCAGCGTGGGGATGGTGTCAATGCCGAAACGCTCGATGAGCTGCGGCTCCTCGTCGTAGTTGATCTTGCCAGCGATGAGCGTGTCGGCGTACTGCTCCCCCACCTTGTCGAAGGCCGGGGCAATACGGCGGCAGTAGGGGCACCACTGGGCCCAGAAATCCACCAGCACGGGCTTGTCCGCGTGCAGGACGTCATTTTCAAAGCTGTTGGTCGTAATGGTAAGCATCGTAAAATCCTCCTATTTCTGTGTAAAAAGCTGTGTTTCAATATCCGTGATCGTAATGTGCGAGAGATAGGCGGCGCATTCCTCATTCATGCTCCGGTACAGCGCATCCATCACGCCCGCCATGCCGGAGCAGATGGCGCAGTCCCGGTCAATGTCGCCGCTGTGCCATGCGCAGTCCACAAAGCGGGTATTCACCGCCTCCGCCACCTGCCGGAGAGAAAGGGTTGCGGGGTCTGCCGTCAGGCGGTAGCCGCCGTCCAAGCCCTCCCGGGTTTCCACCATTCCCGCCTTTTTCAGCCCCGCCAGCACCCGGCGGACGCGGGTGGGATTGGTGCAGATGTTCTCCGCCAGCGCTTCGCTGCTGAGGGAGCGTCCACTGTGGCTCAGGCAGACCAGCGCATGGACGGCCAGATTAAAAGAACTGTCCACAATCATCCCTCCTTCACAAGCTCGTAGGGCCAGTCGATGACGCCGCCGAAGTCGTAGACGCTCTGATACCCCAGCGCCAGCAGCTTTTGTGCAGCATCCTTGCTGCGGCGGCCGCTGCGGCAGTAGATCAGCAGTGTCGCCTCCTTATCGGGCAGCGTCTCGGGCATTTCGCTCCCGATGCTCACAAGGACGGCGTTTTCAATATGACCGCCATCGTATTCCTCCCGGGTGCGGACATCCACCACCACGACCTCCTGCGAGACCATCATCTCATAGGCGTCCTCGGCGCTGATCTTCTGATACGCCGCCTTGCCTGTCATGTCCTCCGCCGTGTCCGCTTTTTTCTTGGACAGCGTGCAGCCGCTCAGCAGCGCAAGCGAGGTGGCAAGTGCCGCAAAAAGAAATATCTGACGCATAATCAACCTCCAACACAACTGTGTTTTCTGCTGATACAGTTTGTACTGTGATTATAACAGATACAGTTAAAGCTGTCAAGGTACTTCGGGGCAGCTTTTGGGGCACAAGCCTTTTGTGGTTGTTGACAGAGAAAAAAATATAGGTATAATAAAAGCAAAATAATAAGACTCATTCTTGCATTTGGAGGGTTGGCGGTATGCCAAAATACGCAGAGGAGATATTGGCCGCCGTAACGGAGCTGCAGCAGCATCCCACGGCGGAGCAGGTGTTCCTGGAGATGAAAAGGGAGCATCCCAGCATCGCTCTGGGTACGGCATATCTGCCCCGCCTGCCGGGAGCAGGAAAAAGACAATCTTATGGAGGAGAAGTATCATGAACGCTAACGTATCTAAGCTGCTCAACGAGCAGATCAATAAGGAGTTCTACTCCGCCTATCTGTATCTGGACTTTGCCAACTACTACGCCGCCGTCGGACTGGACGGCTTTGAGAACTGGTACCGGGTACAGGCGCAGGAGGAACGGGATCACGCCATGCTGTTTTATCAGTATTTGCAGAATAACGGCGAGGGCGTTACCTTTGAGGCTATCGCAAAGCCGGAGTGGGAACGAGGCGACCACATGACCCCGCTGAAAAAGGCACTGGAGCACGAGAAGTTCGTCACCGCCAGCATCGACGCCATCTACGCCGCCGCGTACGAGGCCAGGGACTTCCGCGCCATGCAGATGCTGGACTGGTTCATCAAGGAGCAGGGCGAGGAGGAGAAGAACGCCGCCGACCTCATCACCAAGATGGAGCTGTTCGGCGGTGACAGCAAGGGGCTGTATATGCTCAACAGCGAGCTGAAGGCACGGGTCTACACCGCGCCCTCGCTGGTGCTGTAAGCCCCGCGCGTCTGCGGGCTTTCGCATCAGGCAAAAGGCAGACTGCATACAGGTGGCCTGCCTTTTCTTCCACCAGGCGGTTAAAGGAGACGGCGTCGGACTTCAGTCCGTCCGTCACATCGCAGAAAAATCCGGCGGGGTGAGTACGGTTACCTATCAGGACGGCCTGTTCTGTGTAAAGGTCATGCTCTGCGGGTAATTATGCCCTGCCTTTCCAAAACGGCACGACCACAGATTTCAGCAGTCTCGCTTCCGGCAATCCCTGTATGTACCGGATCGCCGTTTTTGCAAAGATATTACATGGGAGCAATTCAAAGAGGCCGTAGCATGGTGTAATGGGTGAAAATTGCACTTGAAATAGTTTGTGCATTCTGATAAGCATTCTACATGATTTTCGATAAGACTATTCAGATATGGTACTGCGATGCGATCTCTGCAGTACAGCAGGCCATGAACGGATATGATCCCGACATCATTGGCTACTGTTGGGATAACAGCAATCCCCGTATTCAGTTGGAACCCCGCGGCAATCGCGGATATATTGAACTGCGGTCCATGAAAAAGAAATAACGATTCCTACAGGGAAGATAACAGGTATAAACGGAAGCCGCTTGTCCCATCTCTATGTTGAAGTAGATTCTGTATTCAGCAACTATTCCACTATTCTTTCTCTGTATTAAATCTCCGGTAGAGTGAGTCCTTCTGGGAGGTCCATCATGAATCTCCCCTGGGTCCAGCAAAAAAGCGCAGTTCTCCCTTGGCGGAGGACTGCGCTTTTTTGCGGCCTTACTGCATGGAATACAGGTTGGATGTGCTGCTCCCATTGTCACGGTAGCGTGGGATCTTTTGCAGGTATCCATGCTGCTCCAGATCCGTCAAAGCCCGTTTGACCGTGGAGCGTGACAATCGCATGTCGGATGCAATCGTCTTGATTCCTGGCCAGCATTTTCCCTCACTGTCTGCACGGTCACGCAGATACATATAAACTGCCCTCGCTCTGGAGGGCAATTCGGTGTCGGCGTAAATTGTTCCAAAGTAACTCATAGATCCTCCTCACCGTAAGTTTTCATCTGCTTGCCGCCCCTGCGCCGGGGCTTATCTACAGCAGGCTCATGGGCAATGCCGCCGCGTCCGGAAACGGCATAGG